>ERZ650308.96-NODE-96-length-47103-cov-40.709021_pt1 | contig 47103 bp, 39 predicted proteins | sample MGYA00376244_ERZ650308 | MGnify/ENA primary metagenome ERZ650308 (study PRJEB26733, sample SAMN07839295) | wastewater metagenome | biome: small river; feature: stream; material: water | place: USA: North Carolina | collected 2016-04-26 ... | reverse complement strand
ACATATCAACGAGGTGATATCATTGGAAATGGTAAAATTGCATACATAGGTCCTGCAACTTCGTTCGCTCCGCGTCATATCATCGCAAACCAAACTTACCATTTCGCAGTTTATGCATTCAATGGTCCAGCTGGTTTTGAAAACTACCGTACTGCTGCTCCGTTAACTGGAACTGTAACTTCTCAAGGACAACAAATAGGTGCTTATTATGCTGGAATTAATTCAACATCGACATCTTTCATCAGTGATTTAACTACATTGATTAACCCACATAATGTCATTACTTATGGAAATTACAAACCAACTGTTATGAATCAATTCGAAATTAGAGATACAACACAAGGTCGTTCATTTGTAGTTTGTTCGTATACTGGTGAACGTAAAGTTTTCAATGATCCTTTTGATTGGACAGCAGTTGGATATTCACGTGAGCACTCTTATTGCCATTCATGGATGCCTACTTATCCAGCTGACAATCCCGCTAAACCAGAATATTCTGATCAACACAATTTGTACCCTGTAAATCAAACGCAAGCAAATTCTGTTCGTAGTAATTTACCAATGGATGTTGTAACAGGAAATGTTGTATTCACTTATTTAGATGGAAAAGCAGGATACAACGGAGCTCAATTAGTTTACGAACCGAGAGATGAACAAAAAGGAAATGTTGCGCGAGCTATGATGTATATGGCAACAGCTTACAATGGAATCAATGGGTTTGGTTGGGGATTAGGAACTAATCAACCGCAAGCGATAATTAAAAGCTGGCATTACCAAGATTTACCTGATAATTATGAAATCGCTCGTAATGAATATATTTTCTCGCAACAAAATAACCGTAATCCTTTTGTTGATAGTGTTGATTTTGCTTGTGTAATTAATTTCACAAATATGACATACGATGCAACAAATTGCGGTTTAAGTATTGATGAATTATTACAAGCTAATTTTACAGTTTTCCCTGTTCCAGCTTCAACTGATTTGTATTTACAAGTAAATGGTTTAACGATTGAATCGTATACAATTGTTGATGCAACAGGAAAATGTGTCGCTTCAAATAGTAATCAATCCTTACCCGTTGTTCATTTGTCAACAGCTGACTTTGCTAAAGGAATTTATGTCGTTTCTGTTACAACTCCTAAAGGTGCTGTAACACGTAACTTAGTGATAGAATAACATGAAATTTACAATTGTTTTATCGATTGTCTTAATAGGAGCAGGTGTCACAGCCTGCTCTTCTTATTTAAGCCCTCAGTTGACACGTGATTCCAATCTACGTGTTGATCAAACAATTACAGCAAATAGTAAAATCGATTCACTTGTTGCTCCGTATAAACGCGAATTGGACAAAGAAATGTCGCAAATTATCGGTCGTTCACTTGTTGATTTTCTGGTCGCACGCCCAAGTAGTAACCTGGGTTCATGGGTAGCAGATGCTGCTCTTCAATACGTTGTTCAAGAAGAACAAATGAACAATGAACCAGTGATTTGTTTGTTGAATACAGGTGGAATTCGTGCTTCACTTTCAAAAGGATCAATTACGAAAGGAGATATTTTTAAAGTAATGCCTTTTGATAACCGATTAGTTGCCGTAAAACTCCCAATTAGTGTTAAAACAGAAATACTTGCTTATTTGAAAATGACAGGTGGAGAGCCAATTGCTGGATTTACAGTACAAAATGGTGTGTTTGTATTATCAAAAGAATCCACTTCGAATGATTACATTTGGGTAATAACAACTGATTTCCTTGCAAATGGTGGCGATAAAATGCTCTTTTTTCAAAATGCCATTGAAAAGAAAGCTGTTAACGCTTTGTTGCGTGACGTGTTGATTCAAACGGTTATTGATCAACAAGAAATAGGAAAAGTCAACTATTCTGAACGAATAAACTGGTAGTATGAAACGAAGAAAATTTATTCAACAGACAAGTCTATTAGCAGGTGCTGCACTTGTTGCTCCTACATTGATGAGTGCTAAAAACGATGCGTCAACTAAATTAGTGATTTTACATACGAATGATACACACTCTAACATTGAACCTTTTTCGAGTTCACATCCAAAATTTCCGAATCTAGGTGGTGTTGCCAAAAGAGCGACGCTAATCAATCAAATCAGAAGTGAAGAAACGAATGTTCTTTTATTGGATGCTGGAGATATTTTTCAAGGAACACCGTATTTCAATAAATTCAAAGGCGTTCTTGAAATGAAAGTTATGAACGAAATGAACTACGATGTTGTCACCTTGGGTAACCACGATTTTGATATTGGTATTTCGGGTTATGTGCAAGCAAAAAAACATGCAGCTTTCAAAGTTGTTAATTGTAATTATCAATTAGATAAAACAACTTTAAAAGAATTAGTTTCACCTCATACAATAGTAAAAAGAGGTGGGTTGAAAATTGGAATTATTGGAGTGGGAATTGATTTAAACGGGTTAATTGCCAATGATGTTGCCCAACAGATAACATATATGGATCCAATAATTACAGTACAAAATGAAGTAACGAAGTTGCGCTCAAAAGGCTGTGACTACATTATTTGTTTGTCACATTTAGGCTTTGAATATCCAAATGAAAACAAAGTTTCAGATGTGGTTTTAGCTCAAAATACGTCTGGTATAGATTTGATTATAGGTGGACATACGCACACTTTTTTAGCAGAGGCTGTTACGGTGAAAAATAAAAAAGGGGAAAATACGTTAATCAATCAAGTTGGTTATGCAGGATTGTTTTTAGGACGCATTGATGTTACATTTCAACAAGGAATTAAAAGCAATACAACTACAGCTGCTATTACTGTTCAGCATAATTTAACAGTTTAGATTATTTTGTAATTATTTTTTTTAATACTTTTAACTTCAAATCAATTGAAAATGAAAAATAAAATCATACTATCATTCACCATTTTGTTAGGTTTTTCTTCGCTACATGCACAACAAGTTGTTGTAAGACAACAAGGTGGTACTTCAAAAACAGCTAAAAGAAAAACTGTAGATAGAAACGTTGAAAATTACAACGCTTTCAAATTTGATCCACTTCGAATGACTATTGGAGAGATTAATTTTAGTTGGGAAAAACGAATTGACGACAAAATTTCTGTCGAATTTGAACTTGGTCCAACAATTTCTAATTTAGGTGGGAATCGTTTCTTTTTTGATAGTTTTAACCAATACCAAGTCAATTCACGTATGGGCGGTTTGGTATCAGCTGCAGTTCGTTATTATCCATTAGAAGGATCTTGGGCAATGAACAAATTGTATATTTCACCAAGATTAAAATACAGAAGATATAACTCGGAATACACGGCATTGGATTTGCCATTGCCGAATCAAACTGCGTATTCAAATGAAACGATGTTTACCTTTAATGTTGGTTACCAACAATGGTTGTCCGATAATTTTGCCTTCGATTATTATATTGGTTTAGGAATAGGGGGGTATAGAGCAACTAATTATACCATGAATTCAATTTACAACGGGAATACCCAGCAATACGATTATTCATGGAAAAAGAACACAGATAATTACACAAAATTAATTGGTGTTATTGGCATGAAAATAACAATTGGAAATTAAAAGTCAATTGTATAAAACAAAAAAAAAACCTGGACTTATCCAGGTTTTTTTATTGCTATAAATTTGTATTACAAGTGAATCACTTCACCATAGGCTGCAGCTGCAGCTTCCATAATTGCCTCAGACATTGTAGGGTGAGGGTGAACTGTTTTTATCAATTCTTCACCTGTAATTTCTAATTTTCTTACCGCAACTAATTCAGCAATCATTTCAGTAACGTTTGCACCAATCATATGACCACCTAATAATTCGCCGTATTTTGCATCAAAAATTAATTTTACAAATCCGTCTTTCACACCTGCTGCACTAGCTTTTCCAGATGCAGAGAATGGGAATTTACCAATTTTTAATTCGTATCCAGCAGCTTTTGCAGCTTTCTCAGTCATACCAACTGAAGCTATTTCCGGAGAACTGTATGTACATCCTGGGATGTTGTTGTAATCCAATGGTTCTGGATGATGTCCAGCAATTTTCTCTACGCAAATAATTCCCTCAGCAGAAGCAACGTGCGCCAATGCAGCTGTTGGGATTACATCACCAATTGCATAATAACCTGGTATATTTGTTTGGTAAAAGTCATTAACTAGAATACGTCCTTTGTCAGTTACAATTCCTAATTCTTCTAAACCAATGTTTTCAATGTTCGCCTGAATACCTACAGCAGAAAGAACAACGTCACACTCGATTTTTTCTTCACCTGTTGCCGTCTTAACAGTAACAACACATCCTTTTCCTGAAGTGTCTACCGATTCTACAGAAGCATTTGTTTTGATTGTAACACCAGCTTTTTTGAACGATTTCTCTAATTGTTTTGAAACATCTTCATCTTCAATAGGAACGATGTTCGGTAAATATTCAACAACTGTTACTGCTGTTCCAATTGCATTATAAAAATATGCAAACTCAATTCCAATTGCTCCAGATCCAACTACAACCATTTTTTTTGGTTGAGTTGTCATCGTCATTGCTTCACGGTATCCAATTATTTTTTTGCCATCTTGAGGTAAGTTTGGTAATTGTCTTGAACGCGCACCAGTAGCAATAATTACAGCTTTTTCAGCTGCATATTCTGTTATTGTTCCATCTTCAGCAGTTACAGCGACTTTTTTTCCAGCTTTAACAGCACCAAAACCTTTGATGATATCAATTTTATTTTTTTTCATCAAAAATTGAACACCATTACTCATTCCACTAGCAACTCCTCTTGAACGGTCAATCATACCAGTAAAATCAACAGAAGCATCTTTTACATTGATTCCGTAATCAGCTGCATGAGTTAAGTATTCAAAAACATTTGCACTTTTTAATAAAGCTTTAGTTGGAATACATCCCCAGTTTAAGCAAATTCCACCAAGCGACTCGCGCTCAACGATTGCTGTTTTTAATCCTAATTGTGAAGCACGGATTGCAGTTACATATCCACCAGGTCCACTTCCAAGAACGATAATATCGTAGTTCATAATAATCAAATATTGGATTCAGTGCGAAAGTAAACAATTCCGTTTAATTTTTTGATATTATTACATGGTTAGATGTGGATTATTCACTCAAATACCTGTAAAGTGTTAACGAATGAATTACTAACTTTGAAAAAAAATCCAAAATGGCTCAGTACAGTATTTCAATTGACAATGCACATCAACAATATATCCAGTTCAACATAGTCTTTTCGAATGTCAACGAAAATACCATAGTTTATTTGCCGAAATGGCGTCCTGGACGTTATGAATTGGGTAATTTTGCTAAAAATGTACGCCATTTTCGTGTTTTTGATGCTAATGGAAAGGCAGTGTCATATCATAAGTTAGATAGTTCATCATGGCAATTAGTTAATCCAGCAAACGAAGAAATCCGAGTTGAATATAGCTATTACGCTGCAGAATTAAATGCAGGATCCAGTTTTTTATCCAACGAACAATTATACATCAATCCAATCAATTGTTTTGTTTATCTAAAAGAAGAATTGGATGAACAACAAACAGTTCACTTAAACATTTCAGAAAATTGGAAAATAGCTACTTCTTTACAACGTGAAGCAAATCAGTTAGTTGCAAAAACATATCATGAATTAGCTGATGCTCCTTTTATTTGCTCAGAACAATTGCAATACAATCAATACGAATCGGGCGGGACGCTTTTTCACTTGTGGTTTAATGGTGTCGTTCATGTTGATTGGAAAAAACTCATTCATGATTTCAAAAGATTTACGGATAAACAAATTGAAAAATTCATGGAATTCCCAGTAAGGGATTATCATTTTTTGTTCCAAATTCTTCCGACAAAAGCTTATCACGGTGTAGAGCATCAAAACTCAACAGTTATCACACTTGGACCAAGTTATGCTGTTTTTGAAGAATTATATCCCGAATTGCTTGGTGTAAGTTCACATGAATTGTATCATACTTGGAACGTAAAAGCGATTCGTCCGATTGAAATGTTTCCGTACGATTATCAACGAGAAAATTATTCCAAATTGGGCTACTTGTGCGAAGGGGTTACCACGTACATGGGCGATTTGATGTTGTACAAAAGCGGTGTTTTTACTTTCAACGAATACGCGCGTGAATTGACACAACAACTACAAAAGCATTTTGATAATTTTGGTCGTTTTGCCTATTCTGTTGCAGATTCATCGTTTGATACCTGGTTAGATGGTTATACACCTGGAGCACCTGGTCGAAAAGTATCAATTTACACAGAAGGATGTTTGTTAGCTTTTGTTACGGATATTCAAATACGTCTAAAAACAGGTGATAAATTGGGACTAGATGAGGTGATGAAACGTTTGTATTTCAATTTTACATTACAAAACAAAGGTGTAAGTGAAGCGGATTATATTTCTGTAGTGAAATCATTAGCAGGTGAGGATTTTCAATCTGTTTTTGACGATTATTTTTATGGAACACGTCCTTTTGAGGGAATAATTACTGAAGCTTTAGAAGCAATTGGTTTAACGTTAACGCACAAACCTTCGTCAAAATATTCTCAAGCTAAAACAGGAATAAAAACAATAATTCAAGGAGCTAATCACGTTGTGAAAGCAATTTATCCAGGAAGTCCCGCTGACCTTGCAGGAATAATGTTAGAAGACGAAATCATAGCTATCAATGATATAGCAGTAGCTGTTGAACTAGATCGATGGTTAGCTTTCTTTGATAATGATTCAAAAGTAATCACTATCAACCGAGCGGGAATAATCAAACAAGTTACTTTACCAGAAGTACAACGGTACTTTTATTTAGAATACGGTATCTCATTTATGCCAAAGAATGAAGAGTTATCATCCCTTCAATTGAAAGCATTTGAGAATTGGAGTAAATAACTCCCTACTAGAAACGGTAACTTACACCCATACTTGGTAGTAAAGGGAACTGATAAATTGTTTTATTCGTAACACGGTTTCTGTAGAAAATATTCTTTCTGTTATAGGAATTTGTTACGCCAATAGTAATTTCCATTTCAGTTTTATTCTTGAATTTGTGTTGTTTTTTCACAGTAATATCCAAACGGTGGTAATATGGTAGACGTTGACTATTAAATTGACCCAACAAAACACCAATGTTAGATGAGTTTGAAGTCGTTATATTTGTTGTTGCTCCGTTATTGAAATTTTCTGGCTGGTAGTAACCATTAGTAGGAGTAAATGGCAAACCAGATCCTAAATTCCAACGAATATTCAATTCCAAATTTTTCTTAGCACCAATAGCATACGAACCAACAATGTTGATATTATGTCGTCTATCAAAAACAGGAAAGTAAGAAGCGAAACCATCCCAACGCGTTGATTTCCCTAACGAGTATACACCCCAAAGGAATAATCGGTCTTTAGCATATTTCACTAATAAATCTACTCCGTATGATTTCCCTGATTCAATCAAAAAATCTTTTTTGTACACATCATCAACTGATGAGAATTCAGAAACGTCGTCGTACAATTTGTTTACATTGATATTGCTTAATTGTGGGAAGTATTTGAAATAACCTTCAATATTTACTGTTAAATTTTTTGATAAGTCCAATTCTGTACCTAAAATAGCATGGTAAGAAATTTGCAAACCATTTTGCGGATTTTTCTGTTTTCCGTTCTGAGTAATAAATGTTTCTTGGACATTGGTTGGAGCACTTAATAATCCGTTGAATAAATTCACGACATCTCTATCAGAAGAAGCAGAAGTGAAGTTTTGAGTATATCGTCCTCCTGAGAATTTTAATCTAAATTTCTCTGTTGCGTTGTACTTCATACCAAAACGTGGTTCAACAGAAATAGTCCCGAGTGATGGGTATGCTTGAACGCGAATTCCTGGTTGAAAAACAAAGCGATTGGTTACTTTTTTCACATTAATGTACGAACCAATCTCTGTTGTAAAGTTTTGAATTTGAATTTTAGAAGCGGCCTCGTTGTAGGTAATAAAATCCGTATTAAATCCATTCAAGTTTATACCATATTCAACTTGACTTTCTTTTTTCAAGAAGTAAGTAAAGTCAAAACCTAAATCAAACCCACCAATTGAACTGGAACGTGGTTTTGTACCAACCTCATTGAAACTTGTTTCGTAACGTGAACCATTTAAGTGTCCTTTGATGAAAATAGGAGAGCCACTAGGAACTAGAACAAAGTTCATTCCACCACCACTTTGCTTAAAATTCAAGTCAGCAATATCTGTATAAGCAACATTATCATTATTATTAAATCCAAAGAATGAAAATTTCGAACCTTGACCGGATGCTAACGTTATTTTTCCGTATAAATCGGTAAAGTTGAATGGCAATCCATTTCCTTCATTTACATTTCTATAAAGCGATTTTGCTGTGTAATCTAACAATGAATGTTTCGCAGAGAAAACATAAGATCCGGCTCCATCGCCAGATTTTTTGGCTGTGTAAATAGGACCTTCTAATACCAATTTAGCCATGAATGGTGATGTGGAAACTTTTCCTCCGAATTCTTTTTTGTTACCATCGCGGTACGAAATATCCATCACAGAAGAAATACGACCTCCGTATTTGGAATCAAATCCACCGGTATAGATATCAACGTTTTTCACCAATTCCGTTTCAAAAATGGAGAAAAATCCTATTGAATGAAAAGGATTATAAATGGTCATTCCGTCTAATAATACTTTATTTTGAATAGGTGTTCCTCCACGCACATACAATTGACCTCCTTGATCACCCGTAGTAACAACACCAGGTGTAACTGAGAATGCAGCTGTGATGTCGTTTTCAGCTCCAACAGATGGAACACGTTCAATTCCTTTTTTATCCAATTTGATCTGAGAAATCAATACTTCAGTAGTTTTTGCTTTTGTTTCGGCAGAAATAACAACATCGATCGATTCTTTTGCATCGGGAGTGATTAAGTCAATCCGTATATCGGTTATTCCTTCTTTTTTAGTGATATTGATTTCTTGTTCAAATTTTTTGTAATTCAAATCTTCAACACGCAATAAATATGTTCCAATTGCAAGTTTTGGAATAGAGAAGAAACCATTCACATCGGTAATTGCTCCGGTAATTGCGCTACTTTTTACAGTTGGAATTAATGTAACTTTCTCAAAAGGAACAGGTTCACCATTTTCTGTATCGTAGATGAATCCACGCAAAATGTGATCTTGTCCGTATGAAAAAGCAAAGCAAGCAAAAAGTCCAAAAAGAAAAAGTAAATTTTTCATAGTATCTTCAATAGTATTTAAGATGACGAAAATAACTAAATCTTCTGTTAATTCGACTTTTTTATTTCAAAAATGAGTGAATGGTTTAGTTATTGATTAAACGGTAAATTAGTGCTTTTTTTGAGCAATGGTGATTTTAGCTCTCTCCCAAAACACATCCATTTCTGCTAAGGTCATTGATGAAATATTTACACTTTCTTTTGCCATTAATTCCTCCATTAATTGAAAGCGCTGTATAAATTTTTTGTTGGTGCGTTCCAAAGCATCTTCAGGATTTACTGAAATGAAACGTGCATAATTCACCAAAGAAAAAAGTACATCGCCAAATTCATTTTCAATTTCGTCTACTAGACCAGTTATTTGTGCTTCGTGTAATTCTGTGAATTCTTCAATTACTTTTTCTTTGACTTGATCCACATTGTCCCAATCAAAACCAATTCCTTTCACTTTTTCTTGAATACGCATCGCTTTAATTAATGCGGGCAAAGTATTAGGAACTCCTTCTAAAACAGATTTCTTGCCTTCTTTCAACTTCAGTTTTTCCCAGTTTGCTTTGACTTCTTCTTCTGTTTCTGCAACGGTGTCACTATAAATATGCGGATGACGGTGAACTAATTTATCACAAATACCATTTAATACATCAGTGATATCAAATGCGCCTAATTCACTACCGATTTTCGCGTAAAAAACCATGTGTAACAAGATATCTCCTAATTCGCCTTTGATACCTTCCATGTCGTTTTGTGAAATTGCATCTGCTAATTCGTATGTTTCTTCAATTGTTAAATGACGCAAACTCTGGATGGTTTGTTTTTTATCCCAAGGACATTTTTCGCGTAAATCATCCATGATGGACAACAACCTATGAAAAGCTATTAAGCGCGGATCTGATGAAATGATTGCCATAAATATTTTTTTTACAAATGTACACAGAAGAAAATTTGTAATTTTGATTCATGCGTTTATTCTTGTTTTTCATTTTTATTGCTCAATTTGTTTTTGCTCAGGATTCAATTTCAGATGAACGAGCAATTACAATTAAACCCAAATTTGGTTTTCTTGCAGCGCACAGAGGGACTATGGGGCATTTATACAAAGACAGAATTATTGGTACTGAAATAACTTTTTCAAAACGAATAATTGCTTCAAAAAATTGGGCTTCAATTTATAAAAACCCATACGTAGGGTGTACATTTTACGGCTCTAATTTAGGAAACAATGACATTCTAGGAAACGGTTTTGGATCGTATGGATTTATTGAATTTCCTTTTATAAATCAAAAAAAACATGTCGTAACAGCTAAATTATCAGCTGGATTAGGTTATGTTACAAAAGTCTTCGATCAAGAAAACAATCCTAAAAATGTAGCAGTCAGTGCACACGTAAACGCTTTGTTATGTCTAGGACTTCAAGGTCGCTGGAAAATCACACCCAAACATGCTGTGATATATTCCTTTGATGTGACCCATTTTTCTAATGCATCAACAAAAGTTCCGAATTTAGGATTGAACATGCCTTTTATTGGATTGGGTTATTCCTATAATTTGAGTCCAAAAAAAGATCCAGTTTGTTCCCCAGTTAAAATTACACATACGCCATTTTTCACAAATTGGAATGTTCATGTGGTTGGTATTATTTCTAAAAAAGAGGTATTCCCAACTGGCGGAAAAGATTATCCAGTTTATGCTGTAAACACCTTTGTTTCTAAGCGATTTAAAGAAAAAGTCGGAATGGAAATAGGGTTTGATTTTATCTCTAAACAATCCTTGTTTAATTACAAACCGTACATTCCGAAAACCCAGTTAAGTATATTTCAAATAGGAACTTATGCAGCTTACGTTTTACCCTTGGATAAGTTGAAATTTGTTCTTGGTATGGGGGTTTATTTGAAAGATAGGTACGATGCCGATAATGAAATTTATCACCGTGTTGGGTTGCGTTATCAATGTGATAATGGTTTGCTATTAAATGTTGTGTTAAAATCGCACTGGGCAAAAGCAGATTATGCTGAATGGGGAATTGGTTATACTTTTAATTACAAAAAATGAAGCATGTTTTTCAAGTTTTAGTGCTACTAGTAGTACTGTTTTCGTGCAAAAAACCCATCAACAGAACATGTTGGAAATTTGCTGGAGAAACGAAATCGTTAACAATCGCTGTTGGTGATTATACTGCGTTATTTTTGAAAGGGCATTTGAGCTACACACTCGTACAAGATTCAACGGATAAAATAGTAATAACTGGAGGTGAAAATCTGATAGGACATGTGAAATGGACAAATGAAAATGGACTATTGACACTTGAAAACGGCAATAAATGTAATTTTTTACGCGATCCTAAAAACGAAATTAATATCGCAATCCATTGCACCAATGTTTCCAATATTCGTTTTGAAGGAACAGAACCACTTGTTGGCCAAGGAACTTTGAAATCTGATTATTTCGTACTCTTTATTCGCGATGGGGCAGGACCTGTTACACTTGATTTAGAATCGTTGGTTGTAAATGCAGATATTGCTCACGGTTGGGGTGAATATCATTTGAGTGGTACAACAAAAACTGCGCGAATTGCAGTTCGAAGCAATGGTTTTTGCTCTGTTGATCAGTTGCAAATTTCCGATTCTGTTTATGTCGGCTCAGAATCCCAAGGGGATATTACTTTGAATGCTAATGGCATACCAATGTCAGGATACATCAAAGCAGGTGGAAATATTCGCTACAAAGGTACACCAAGTACTATTTCTGTAATAAAAACTGGTGAAGGAAATTTAATTCCAATACAGTAACTGCTTACCGACCACGTTTTAATTGCATCAATACTTTGAATGCTTTATCGACATGATCTTGTTTGACAACTACGGTGAATTCATTTGCTGTGGAAACAACTTCTACAATGTTTAATCCTTCCCAAGCCAAATGTTTTAATATGTAATAATAAATTCCATAGACTTCTGAATTTACGGAAGGTAATTTCACTGTTATTGAAGCCAAATCTTTCGTATGTGACTTAAGACGTTCTTTTGCTAAAAGTGTACTGATTTTACTAGAAATACTTTGGGAAACAATGATTGTTGTTTCAGTTACCCCACGGCATATGGTGTAAAACACATCTGAATCAGCATTTACAAGTTGTACTAAATCAGCTTGTTTTAAACGAAGTGATTCAGTGTTTTCAAACGTAAAATCTTCTAAATTTGAACGAACAAGAAAATCACCCAATTCACCGATAATGTTGGTGATTTTATAGTTTAATCGGTGGTATAGTCCAGGTGACATGCGTTTTATAGCCATAACAATAGCTCCTTCTTTCACTTCTTTCCCTACAATTTCCTCTATTTCGGGTTTGATTTTGCGTGCTAAAGATGAAATATTAATTAAATCATCTGTCATAGCTTCGCGCAGAAATGGACTTCTTCCGATGATTTCTTCTGTTATTTTTCCTATTGACTGCATGGGGTTGTAAAAATATTTTGTTAAAATTACAACAAAAAATACTTTTTTTATACGTTTTATTTAAAAAAAAACAAAGAGACATCGGAAATGCTGTTACAGCATGTTTATTTAAGCAATGAATCGACCAATTTTAAAACAAAAGCAAGTTGTTCCTCTTGATTGAGAAAAGAATTATCTAAAACAATGGCATCAGCTGCTTGTTTAAGTGGGCTTTCCGTTCTTGTAACATCCAAATGATCACGGTGTGCTAAATTTTCTTGAATTGCTTCAAACGAAGTTGAATCACCCTTGGCTTGCATTTCATCAAAACGACGTTGTGTACGAATGTGACTATCAGCTGTTAAAAACAACTTTAATTCAGCAGTTGGAAAAACAACAGTACCTATGTCACGTCCGTCCATAATTACGCCGCCTTCCTCACCAATTTGTTGTTGTTGTTTGACCAATGCAACACGAACCTCTTTAATTGATGCAATTTCGCTAACATGTTGAGAAACAGTTAGTGAACGAATTTCTTCTGCAACATTTTTCCCGTTGAGTATTAATGGACGGTTTCCATTATCATCAAAAGGTCCGAAGGAAAGCGTAATCGAATCAATTAACTCGATTAATCGAGGAACTGCAATTTTATCAGCTGCTATAAGATTATTTTCAAGAGCAAAAAGCGTCACACCACGGTACATCGCACCCGAATCAATAAAAACATAATCTAATTTTTTTGCAAGAGCTTTTGCTAATGTGCTTTTTCCACAAGCTGAATAACCATCAATGGCAATATTAATTCTTTTTTTTGGAGACATGTTGTATGCATTTAGGAATTAAAATCGCCAACCAAAGCGCAACGAACTAATAGAATTATTTCCAATTGTTGTCAATGATGATTTTGGTGTTTTAGAAACAGCAGACTGATTATCGATAGTTATTGTTTCAATACCCTCGTGGTAAAATGTTGTTTTCCAAATTAGACCAAATTCAACTCCAAGGTACATGTTTTTCGTAAAGTAATAATCTCCACCTGCAACAAGGTTCATACCTATAATGGTATAGTTTGATTTGTTTGTACTGCTGTAATTAATTGTCCAATTACTTCCATCAAAATTCACACGATTTTTGCTTAAAGTTCCAAAACCATAAAAAATATCGCCACCTATATATGGAGAAAACTTGTCTGTCCCTTTTAAATGCAATTCACCTCCTAAATTTATCGTTGCAGTCATTGCACGATTTTTCTCTGTTCCAACATCGCCAGATAAGTCTGAAAATTGATAATGAAAGCTTGTACTCCCTGATTGCGCGAAATTAATAGAATACCGTGTAGCAAAATTTTGCGAGTGAAAATAGCGCAAGCGAATGCTAGGTGCACTGAATGTTAAACCATTATCCAATTTTAATTGACCTTCTAAAGAAAAAGGAATCGTTTTATCGGGGAGCTGAGAAAAACTTATGATGGTTAAAAATCCTGAAATTGTTAAAAGAATAATCGTTTTCATGACGTTTCGTTTTAACAAAAATAGAAAAAATTACGGCTTTCCAATTGGAATTGTAATAGCTATTGCATGTTGGATTCCAGCTGCTGAGTAAATGAGCCATCCATAATCTAATGTAAATCGTTTGAAATACATGCCAGTACCAAAACTAAAACCAGCTAAACCAGGTCTATTGGTGGCTGCTAATTCTTTTCTGCGTTGGTAATCAAATCCAACGCGCAGGTGGAATTTAGGTCCAAATAAAAGTTCTGTTTGAAAGCGCAAGTGTCTAGCTGCTTTTTCAATAAATCCAGCATTTTTAACATAGATAGTATCACCAGTCAATGGATCGATTTCATTTTTTTGATTTGGATCGACATAACTCAAATCCCAACGTTGCAGATGTTGTCCCGTCAGTGAGAAACGGAATGGAGCATGTTCTAATTTTTTTGAGACTCCAATTTCAATAGAAAGTGGAAGCGGTTCTCTAATTCCGTTGTAACTTTTGATTGTAACACCTAAATTTTTCACAACACCAGCTACGACCAAACGTTTGGCTTCATTTGTATACGCTCCGCCAATAGTTAAACTTGTACCAAATGCCGTGTAATTGTCAAGTTGTGAATATATTAAATTGAGCGTTGCTCCGATGTGTAAGCGTTCATTGATGTTTTTTGCAGCTGATGCACCGATTATGAAATCACCTGGTGAAAATGTTCCTGTTTCAGTTCCATTGATGTCTGTTCGAGTCATCTTACCGTATGAGATGTACCTGAAATTCAGACTTGAAGTTACGTTTTTAATTGTTTTTCCATATGCCAGGCTCCCAGTTGTCGCACCTCCTGAAAGTATGGATTGGTTGATAGCTCCTTTTCCCATCATTTTAGCATTGATGAGCGCAGGATTTGATAAACCTAGATTGATATCACCATCCTTAACTGCAATTAAATCACCTCCCAAACCGATTGTTCGAGCTTGGTAAAACGCATTCAAGTTTTGAAAGTTATTCAATCCACCAGTTTGAGCGTATGTAATTATCGCCACAAAACTAAGTGCAAATAGAAGAAAAAGCTTTTTCATGTTCAACATAACGTAAAATTACAATTAGAATTGTTTCGCAGCACTTCTTTTTCCAATTTCGATGGCTTCCATGTTGGTTATTTTGTCGTTATCTATGGTGAATCGAAGCAATGTTCTCATGTGATGGAAGCCTTTGTTGCCACATGCTCCAGGGTTAAGCCACAATAAATTATTGGAACGATCAAATTTCACAAATAAAATATGAGAGTGACCACAAATAAACAATTTTGGTTGGTGTTGTTGAATTAATTCCCTTGCAGGAAGCGATAAATTCCCAGGTCTTCCTCCAATATGCGTCATCACAACGTTGACATTTTCAATAGTAAAAATTTCATGTTCGTTGAATTCCGATCGGGCTAGTTGATCATCAATATTTCCAAACACAGCTCGAAGAGGCTTGAATTTTTTTAAAGCATCAGTTACTTTCAAATCACCGATATCACCAGCGTGCCAGATTTCATCAACTTCTGAAAAATAATCAAAAACTTGTTGGGGTAAATCGCTGTGGGTATCAGAAAGCAAGCCAATTTTTCGCATTGAAAATATTTTTTTTGTGCTTTTCAAAACTACAAAAAAGTAATGGAAACACCGATTCAATGTGTCATTTTTACACTAACTTTCAAAAATCAAATCATTAAACTTTCACAAAGCGCTTTTTTTCTTAGTTGTTCTTGTTATATTTGTCGGTTAAACTTTCAATTAAACGTTACGTATGGCAACAAAAGATGCATCAAAACCGTCGAGAGCAACAAATAAAGGGGCTTTGAAAAACGCGCCTAAATTTTCGAAAGAAACCTATATCAAATGGTATAAAGACATGTTGTTGATGCGCCGTTTTGAAGAAAAAGCGGGTCAATTGTACATCCAACAAAAATTTGGTGGATTTTGTCACCTTTACATAGGACAAGAGGCTGTTGTAGCTGGAACAGTGAGTGCATCTCGCCCAACTGATTCGCACATGACTGCATACCGTGATCATGCGCATCCAATCGGATTAGGAACAGATGTTCGTGTTTTGATGGCTGAATTGTACGGACGTACGACTGGTTGCTCAAAAGGAAAAGGCGGTTCCATGCACTTTTTTGATAAATCACGTAATTTTATGGGTGGACACGGTATTGTTGGAGCTCAAATTCCAATGGGAACAGGTGTTGCTTTTGCAGAACAATACAAAGGAACTGACAATGTAGTTTTTGTTTCAATGGGAGATGGTGCTGTTCGTCAAGGAGCGTTGCACGAGACATTTAACATGGCCATGAACTGGAAATTACCAGTGATTTACATCATAGAAAATAACAATTACGCAATGGGTACTTCGGTAGAACGTACAACAAACGTAACTGATTTATCAAAAATTGGACTTTCGTATGAAATGCCTTCAAAATCTGTTGATGGAATGTCTCCAGAGGCTGTGCACGAAGCTGTTGAAGAAGCAGTTGCTCGTGCAAGAAGAGGTGATGGTCCGTCTTTATTAGATATTAGAACATACCGTTACAAAGGTCACTCGATGTCTGATCCTCAAAAATACCGTTCGAAAGAAGAAGTTTCAGAATGGATGGAACAAGATCCAATTGAACATTGTTTATCAATGATTCAAAAAAACAAATGGCTGACTGACAAAGAAATTGAAGAAATAAACAATTGGGTAAAAAATGAAGTAGAAGAAGCAGTGACATTTGCTGAAAACTCTCCATATCCTGAGGCAGATGATTTATACGATGATATTTATCAAGAGCCAAATTACCCTTACATTATTGAATAATTTACAAACGAATTAATCCTCGAAAGCATGGCTGAGATAGTATATATGCCAAAATTAAGTGATACCATGACTGAAGGAGTGGTAGCAGAATGGCACAAGAAAGTAGGTGATACTGTGAAATCAGGTGAATTATTAGCTGAAATTGAAACAGATAAAGCTACAATGGAATTTGAATCGTTCTACGACGGTGTATTGTTACACATTGGTGTAGAGAAAGGTCAAACTGTTCCAGTAAACGCATTATTAGCAATTATTGGTAATGCAGGTGAAGATGTTCAAGCTCTTATTGCTCAAGCAGGTTCAAGTGCTCCTGCCGAAGCTCCAAAAGCTGAAGTTGTAACACCAGCACCAGCTTTAACTCCAGCGCCAACTCCTGTTGCTGCTGCACCTGTTTCAACACCAAGTGCTCCGGTTACTGTTTCTAACACTTCTGCAACCGGTCGTATTTTAGCATCACCTTTAGCGAAGAAATTAGCGGAAGAAAAAGGTGTTGATTTAGCATTCATTGCTGGTACAGGCGAAGGTGGACGCATCACGAAACGCGATGTTGACCATTATGTTCCTTACAATGCTCCAGCTCGAACGGCAACTCCTGTAACTGTTGGTGTTGAATCGTTTACCGATGAGCCTATTTCTCAAATGAGAAAAACAATCGCTCGTCGTTTAGCTGAGTCTAAATTTACTGCTCCACATTTCTATTTAACGATTTCAATCGATATGGATAATGCAATTGCAGCGCGTAAATCGATGAACAGCGAAGAAGGTGTTAAAGTTTCTTTCAATGACATGGTTGTGAAAGCTGTTGCAATGGCATTACGCAAACACCCAACAGTAAACTCTTCTTGGTTAGGCGATGTGATTCGTACAAACCATCATGTTAATATTGGTGTTGCAGTAGCAGTTGAAGATGGATTGTTAGTTCCTGTTGTTCGTTTTGCAGACAACAAAGGATTAATGGAAATCGGTAACGAAGTAAGAACATTTGCTCAAAAAGCAAAAGATAAAAAATTACAACCTGCTGATTGGGAAGGTAATACATTCACAATCTCGAATTTAGGTATGTTTGGTATCGAACAATTCACTGCAATTGTAAATCCACCAGATAGCTGTATTATGGCTGTTGGTGGAATTTCACAAGTACCAGTAGTTAAAAACGGTCAAGTAGTTCCAGGAAACGTAATGAAAGTAACGCTTTCATGTGACCACAGAGTGGTTGACGGAGCTTCTGGATCAGCGTTTTTACAGACGTTCAAACAATACATGGAGAATCCAGTTACGATGTTAGTTTAATAGCAATATCAACAAATTATTCAAAAAGGAGAACGTGTGTTCTCCTTTTTTTTGTCCTAATAATCAGCCTTGTAGCTGATTTTGAAAATAAATAATGAAATTAATTCAAAATAAACACCTCATATTCAATTAATTGTTTCATCTTTGCTGAATTAATAGAATATTATGAATAAAGGAATTGTAAAGTTCTTCAATGAGACAAAAGGTTTTGGGTTCATTAAAGAAGAAGAGTCAAACAAAGAGTATTTTGTACACGTAAGTGGCTTAGTTGACCAAGTTAAAGAAAACGACGAGGTTACGTTTGAACTAGAAGAAGGAAGAAAAGGATTGATGGCAATAAATGTAAAACAAGCATAGTCAAACATTTAAGTTCTTGAAAACCTCGAAGTAATTCGAGGTTTTTTTTTGCCTATTTATTTTTAATTGCTTCCCAAGTAGCCAGCAATGTTTCTTGTGTAGGACGATTTACTTCTTCTTCCCGCAAAGGTTCGCAAGCAATTAAACTATCGTGACATTCTTTAGGTAATTGTTGGTAAAGCGCCGTTCCTTTTGTTTTCCATGCCAACATGTCATCAGAAACTTCTTTGATAGCTTTTGCAGGATTTCCAACGATCAAACTGCGTTTTGGAAAAGTAGTTTTAGCACCAACAAAACTCAATGCACCTACAATGGACTCGTCTTCAATGATTACTTCGTCCATTATTACAGCATTCATGCCAATCAAACAGTTTTCTCCTATTGTTGCACCGTGAATAATTGCGCCATGGCCTATGTGTGCACCTTTTTTTAGGGTTACAGTCGCTCCAGGGAAAATATGAATGGTGCAGTTCTCTTGCACATTACAACCATCTTCAATGATTATTTTTCCCCAATCGCCGCGAATAGCTGCGCCAGGACCAATGTAAACATCTTCACCAATGATTACGTTACCAGTGACTGCAGCCTGAGGATGAACAAAACTTGAAGCTTTAATAACAGGAATAAATCCATTAAATGCGTATATTGCCATACATTTGTTTTTTTACAAAAATAGTCAAACCAAATTGAAATGAATTATTGCGAATTTGCAGCCTTACAAGATGAAAACAATGTACACCGCGTATATCATGATGTACATTATGGCACTCCATTAAACGACGATAATGAACTCTTTGGTCGTTTGCTATTAGAAATTAACCAAGCAGGTTTATCTTGGTCGACTATTTTGAAAAAAGAAAATAACTTTAGAGTTGCATTTGATAATTTTGAAATTCAAAAAATCGCTCAATACAACGAACTAAAATTCGATGAATTGATGAACAATAGTGGTATCATTCGCAATCGATTAAAAATTAATGCAGCGATTTTTAATGCGCAAAAAGTAATAGAAATACAAAAAGAATTTGGTACTTTTAAGAATTGGTTAGACCTTCAAGGTGAACTTTCTAAAGAGGAATGGGTAAAAATTTTCAAAAAGAGGTTTAAATTTGTCGGAGGAGAAATTGTAAATGAATTTTTGATGAGTTTAAACTACCTTCCAGGAGCACATCACAAAGGCTGTTTCAGATACAACGAATTTTAAAATTAAATAAATGAAATTTATAGGTTTAATAATCGTTTTGTTAGTTAATTATAATACGTTTTCTCAAACGGGCATTTCCGTTGGTGGGTCTTTAATAAGTGGTTTTGGAAGTCACAAAAATTTACCAGGAATTAATTTAGGAATTGAAATACCTAGTGATAATGAGACATCGTTATTTATCCGAGCTTCTTTCACCACGCGATCAACTTATTCAGAGTCTGTTTTGTTTCAGGCAATTGATCCCTTGACTTCTCCTGTTGTAAAAAGTGGTGTTTGCGATTTCAAAAATGGGATGTTTAACCTAGAAGGTGGAACACGCCATTATTTAGGAGAGGGATACGATTCAGGTTTGGCTTTGTATGGAGGTTACATTGTCATGTTGAATACAAATGGCGTAGTGCGTAAGGAAGCAACAGGAGTTGATGAAACGAAATATGAATTTGTTAATTCTTTAGGAGAACCTTATCCAAAAAAAGGTAGTATAGTTTCTTTAAATATTGGCTTAAATGCTGGATTTAAGAAACATTTTGGAGTAGGAATGGTGTTTTTTGATGTAACGGCAGCATATTCAATTTTAGGTTTGTCATCCAACAATTTAGCGAATGAATATGGAACTTATTCACCGCTTATTTTTGCTTTCAATCTCGGATTTAGACGCGATTTGTATTAAAATTGCCACCATTTTCGGTGTATACTTTCATTCCATGCGTTATTAAAATCAGTTAAATCTTGGTAACGTTCTTTTTTGCCTTCGTTTAACCGTTTTATCATTTCTGTTTCAGATAAATGATTGGGTGGAATTTCAAACGAATACTTTGCACACAATTTTGCTAATATTTCGTGTTGTTTTTTTGGAATTAATGAACTTTCAGGTAAGGGGTGATTGATTTGTAAATTGGTGAAAATCGAAGGATTCGAATGGTACAACGGAAGTTTACCTGTTAAACAGTGCCAGATTGTTATTCCTAAACTAAAATAGTCACTTGTTTTATCACAGCAATGTAATTGATTTAAAACCAGTTCTGGTGCTGCATATCCCAACGGGAAAAGAGTTTTGCGTGTTTCGAATTGATCCATTCGAATCGCCATACCAAAGTCAATCAAAGCTACACGATACGTATTTTCCAATTTAGCAACTAAGATGTTACTTGGTTTGATATCCAAATGAAGTATTTTCTGTTTATGGATGTTACCTAATAAATCAGCTATTAGGGGCAAAAGTTGACCAAGTACAGTTCTTCGTTTTCGTGGTGTTAAATCAGAAAGAAATTCGTTTAATGGAATGCCTGCTTCGTATTTTTTGACAACTTGTATACTGTTTTCATCTTCAAAAAAGTCACAAATAACTGGTAGACCTTCTTTTTGAAATGAAAAGCTAGCTTCAGACCTAAGTCGATCTTGCTCCAACGTGTTGTGCTGATTTTTCATTACTTGTTTTAAGACTAATCGCTCTTTTGTGCTACTATCTTCGCACGTATATACTTCCGAAAATTTTCGCTTTTTTTGATTGGACAACGAAGCAAGGATTGTATATTTTTCTTTGAAAGTCATGAAGAATCTTTTCTTTTCCTAAAAGTATCAAAAAATGAAGAACGAAAAGTAGAAATGTGCTATTGATATTTTTTTTGAAAAGAATCGTTAATATCGTTCAAATTCATAAAAAACCTATCAAATAACATCAATTTGATTATTTTTGTTTCTTTATCAAATTATGCGCGTAGTAGCTGATATTCCTCATGCAAGGTACAAGATTCAAATATTCTCGTACAATGCTAAATACCTTGTTAAAATCGAACTTGGACAGTTTGAACAAGTATTTAAAATTAATGAAGCAGATGTGTTAGGATTGGAGGACGTGAAACGCATGGTTACGGATGAATTATTAAAAAACAGCTTGGACAGGTTTTTGTCCATGCGAACAGATTGGGAACAAGCATTTAAATTAAAAGATAACAATGAAGCTAATTAATTACCTTGGTTTGAGCATTGCACTTGCAACAGTTGCATGTTCTGGAAATGAAAAGAAAGAAGTGAAACAGGAAACTGCTCCATCAGTTCCTACTGTAGCAACTAACGGTTTAAAAATCGCTTATTATTACACGGACAGTTTGAAAAAACAATTCACGTTCTTTAAAAAAGAAGACGATCGTTTGACGGCAAAAGGGAAAGCGTTTGAAAGTCAATTGATGGCACGTCAAAAAGCACTTGATGGATTGAAAATGCGTTTCCAAGAACGTTATCAAGCTGGAACAGCGTCTGCAGAGGAAATGATGAATTTGGAAAATGAAATCAAACGCAAAGAACAACAATTCATGACGTTTCAACAAACACAAGGTGCTGCCTTGGAAACAGAAACAAATGAATCGTTGGAGTCTTTAACGAAAAAAATTGAAGCAGCTGGAAAAAAATACTGTGAAAAATACGGTATCGATTTGTTGTTAATTCATGGTCAAGGAGGTCAAATCAATTTCATCAATAAAAAAATGGATGTTACGCGTTCTTTTATTGATTACCTCAACTACGAACAACAACAGTTGGAAAAAGATATGGGGAAATAACCAATGTTGATAGCTCAAAAAAAATTACACGAAAATATCGCTGAATACATCTTGTACATGTATCAGATTGAAGATGTTATTCGTTCGTATCAATTCAATTTGGACAATATAATTACACATTTTGTTCGTCCTCAATTACCAGACGCATCGTTTGTGGCACAGTACGAACAATGGTATGCAGACTTGATTCGTGAAATGAAAGTAGAACGGATCACTGAAGCAGGGCATTTGTCGCGCTTACAAGAAGTAATGGTCGAGTTGTCTTTTTTACATAATTCGCTATTAACAGTGATGAATGACGAAAAATACAAGCGCTTGTTTGAAACGGCAACTCCTTTTTTAACCGATTTCATGGATCATTCCAATTTAAAGGATAAAAACCATGTGGAAGTTTGTTTTCATGGTTTGTACATGAAATTATTATTGCGTTTGCAGAAAAAAGAAATCAGTGCAGCGACAGAAGAGGCATTTGATGCGATGCGTATTTTAATTGCTTACTTATCAAGAGCGTATCACCAAATGAAAAATGGTGAAGGAACTTACTGGAACAATTAATTAGTTTCTGGAAAAATTTTTCCTGGATTTAACAAGTTTTTCGGGTCGAAAGTTCGTTTAATAGCTTTCATTAAATCGATGCTTTGATCTGAAAACGCTAGTTTCATGTACTCACGTTGTACTAAACCAATACCATGTTCTCCTGAGATTGTTCCTCCTAATGCGACCACCGTTTCAAATAACTCGTGAATAGCTTTTGGTAATTCCGTTTGCCATTGTTCATCTGTTAATGTTCCTTTCACAATATTCACATGCAAATTACCATCACCTGCATGTCCATAACAAACAGGTTGGAAGCCATATTTTTTCGCCAATTCTTTGACGCGTTTCAATAATTTAGGTAATTCAAATCGTGGAACAACCGTATCTTCTTCTTTGTAAATAGAATGCGATTTGACACATTCACCTATTTTTCGTCTGATTTTCCAAAGACTTTCTTTTTGTGCCTCTGATTCTGCAAACAATATTTCGTCGATGGAGAATTGATCACAAATGTCAACTATTTTCTCGCAATCACTCATGAGAACATCCGGATTGAACCCATCCAATTCGATTAATAAATGTGCATCGTGGTCGTCTTTTAAAATCGCTGGAGCATCATCTACAAAGGGTAATGTAAAAAGTAATGCCTCTCGGTCCATAAATTCTATTCCGCTAGGTAAAATTCCAGCCATAAAAATTTTTCCTACCGCTTCACACGCTTCTTCACCTTTTCGAAATGGAACCAATAACAATAATGTATGGGTAGGGTGTGGGATTAAGCGCAAAACTATTTTTGTGACAATGGCTAAAGTTCCCTCGCTTCCAACGATTAGTTGCGTTAAATTATAACCAGTTGCATTTTTAATCACATTTGCACCTGTCCACATGATATCTCCATTCGGAAGAACAACTTCGAGGTTGAGCACCCAATCTTTGGTCACACCGTATTTGACAGCTTTCGGACCTCCTGAATTTTCAGCAATATTTCCACCAATAAAACAAGAACCTTTGGATGCTGGATCAGGTGGATAAAACAAGCCTTTTTCTTTTACTGCATGTTGCAAAGCTTCAGTCACCACACCAGGTTCAGTTATAACTTGGTGATTTTCTTCATCGATTTTAATAATCTTATTCATGCGCTCCAAACTCAGCAATACACCGCCATGGTTTGCAAGTGCACCGCCACTCAAGCCTGTTCGAGCGCCAGAAGGTGTAACTATTAGTTCGTTTTCATAACAATACTTCATGATTTGAGCAACTTCATCCGTCGTTTCGGGTAGGACAACTATACTTGGATAAAACACGAAATCCTCCGTGTGATCAGATGCATAGTGTGCAGAGATTGCCTCACCAACATGCAAGCGTTGTCCCAATAGTTCTCGAAAAAAAGAAAGTTGCGTTGCTGAAATAGAATTGTTCATGAATAATCTTTGTTCAAATTTAATTAAAATCAATATGAAAGTTTGATACAACCCGTTATTTTCATAAAGTTGACTGTTTTTTTTATAATAATCACGCTTCTTTTTCACTAATTTAGTTGCACAACTTTTCAGGAATAAATATGAATCAAATAAACTGCCCCAATTGTGGAACTGCTATTGATGTAAACGATATTCTCGCGCATCAATTAGAAGAGCAAATCAAACAAAAGTACCAAGCACAATTATCAGTGCAGCGTGATGAGTTTTCAAAAAAACAACGTGATTTATTAGCTGAAAAAGAGGCGTTTGAAGCAAAGAAATTACGCGAAAACGAATTGTTTCAAGAAAAAATTGAAGCGAAAATCAAACAAGAAAAAACCATTATTGAACAAAAACTTAAGCATCAACTGGTGCAAGAGCAACAAGAGCAATTTCAGTTGTTGCAAAAAGAGTTGAACGAAAAGTCCGAACAAATCAAAGAACTCAACCGAACGAAAGCTGAAATAGAAAAATTGAAACGTGAAAAATTGGAATTGAAAGAAGCTATTGAAGCTGAAAATGAAGTCAAATTGAATCAATTAATAGTTGAGGAAAAAGAGAAAATCCGAAAAATTGAGGAAGATAAAAACGAATTGCGTGTCAAAGAATTACTGAAACAATTAGAGGATCAGAAAAAATTGACAGAAGAAATGAAACGAAAGCAGGAGCAAGGTTCCATGCAATTACAAGGTGAAGTGCAAGAACTTGCAATTGAAGAATGGTTGGTAGCTCAATTCCCACTCGATACAATTGATGAGATTAAAAAAGGTGCGCGCGGTGGTGATTGTATTCAAACAGTTCACACCCGTCAACAACAAAATTGTGGTACAATCTACTACGAATCCAAACGAACAAAAGATTTTCAACCCAGTTGGATTGAAAAATTCAAAGCAGATATCCGTGAAAAAAGTGCAGACATTGGCGTTTTGGTAACTGATGTTTTACCAAGTGACATGTCCCGAATGGGAATGAAAGACGGTATTTGGATTTGTACTTTTGAAGAATTTAAAGGATTGTGTACTGTTTTGAGGGAATCACTCATTCGTCTCAATACCTCGTTAATTTCACAAGAAAACAAGGGTGATAAAATGCACTTGTTGTACGATTTCCTTACAAGCAATACCTTTCGCATGCAAGTGGAAGCAATCGTAGAAGGCTTTTCTCAGATGAAAGCGGATTTAGAAACCGAAAAAAGATCGATGCAACGTATTTGGAAACAGCGCGAAAAACAAATCGAAAAAGTAATTGTCAATACCATTGATATGTACGGATCTGTGCGTGGAATAGCTGGAAATGCCGTTCAAGCTGTCAAAGCTTTGGAATTAGAAAGCGACGATTTTGATGAATTTGATTCAGAAACTGAAAACTAGATAAATCGCAAGTTGTTTGTCCTATTCTTGAATTTGAGTTAAATTTACACCACTATTGAACGAAAAAAATAATAATGAGTAAAGAAGCATATATTGTAGCAGGTGTTCGAACACCAATTGGAAATTTTGGAGGAACACTAGCACCAGTTCGTGCAGATGATTTGGCTGCCCATGCTTTAAAAGCATTATTAGAAAAAGTACCCAATTTAGACCCTGCTGCAATTGAAGATGTTATTTTAGGTTGCGCAAATCAAGCAGGTGAAGATAACCGAAATGTTGCACGCATGGCCTTGTTACTGGCTGATTACCCAATTTCTGTTGGTGGAGAAACTGTCAATCGCTTGTGTGCTTCTGGAATGGCAGCAACTATCAATGCTGCTCGTGCTTTGAAAGATAATGCGGGTGATATTTATGTTGCTGGAGGTGTTGAACACATGACGCGTGGACCTTGGGTGCTTTCAAAATCAGCAACGCCATATGGCCGCGACCAACAACTATTTGATTCTTCGTTTGGATGGCGCTTCATTAACCCTAAAATGGAAGAATTGTATGGCGTTGATCCAATGGGAATGACTGCTGAAAACCTTGCTGCGCATTATGCAATATCTCGCGAAGATCAAGATAAATTTGCCGCATGGTCGCAAATGAAAACGGCTATTGCACAACAAAATGGAATATTGGCGCAAGAAATCACCCCAATTCTAATTCCTCAGAAACGAAAAGAAGCATTGTTGTTTGAACACGACGAGTTTTTACGCCCTTCAACAACTATTGATACATTGGCTGCTTTGCGTCCTGCATTTAAAAAAGATGGTTCTGTTACTGCAGGAAATGCATCTGGTTTAAATGATGGAGCTGCGGCTTTATTAATGGCTTCTGAAATCGGACTTACAACACATAACTTACAACCGTTAGCGCGTATTGTTAGTGCAGCAGTTTCTGGTGTTGAACCGCGAATTATGGGAATTGGTCCTGTGGAAGCATCGCAAAAAGCATTACAACGAGCTGGTTTGACCTTGGATCAGATGGATGTGATTGAATTAAACGAAGCTTTTGCAGCTCAAGTTTTGGCTTGTACGCGTGCTTTGGGATTAGCTGATGAAGATACACGAATTAATCCAAATGGTGGAGCGATTGCTTTGGGACATCCTCTTGGAATGTCTGGTTCTCGCATTTTACTAGCTGCGGCTAATCAATTAAAAAGAACAAATGGCAAATATGCACTGGTAACAATGTGTATTGGTGTAGGTCAAGGCTACGCAGCAGTTATTGAAAAGGTATAATCATGAAAAAACTACTGTTTGTTGCGTTTCCTGTTTTTGTGCTGAGTTTTTTATTCAGTTGCAAACGCGAGCAAACAGTTTGGGATTCGAATTGGCAATTGCCTTTATTGAGTGATTCGTTGACCTTAACCAATTTGGTGGATGATTCCATTCTATCAGTCGTTGGGGGAAATTACCAACTTTCCTTTGATCGTGAATTGTTAACGATGAAATTAAGTGATTTCGTTGAAATTCCTGATACGACAATCAATCATGCTTATGCACTTTCATTGAATGGAATTACAATCCCTCCTGGAACTTCTTTTGTGAATGATATCCAAGAACACGATTTGCATTTAGGGGAGATTGAATTGAAAAAAATCGTTGTTAAAAGCGGTGGGATAAAAATCAAAGTACTCAATCCGATTGCTACAAAAACAAATTTTACGGTCGAATTACCTGGAGTTACCCAAAATGGAGTTACCTTGAGTCAGTTTTTTGCTGCACCAGCTGGTACAAATTCGCAACCTGGACAAGTAAATGGATTTGTGGATTTGTCAGGTTATACAGTTGATTTACGCGGTGCTGACTTAGGAGGATTTAATCTCATTCAATCACGATTGGTCGTTCAGTCTGATCCAACTGGTCAATCTGTGGTTCTTTCGAATCAAGATTCCATGCGTTTTGTTTTCGAGCTTGCTGATATTCAACTCGATTATGCACGAGGTTATTTTGGTTCACAATTGATTTCTGAAACCATTAATAAAAACAGCGCACTTTTAGCTAGTATTCAGTCAGGTTTGATTGACATCGATGCTGCTACACTTGGTATTCGCATTGAAAACGGATTGAAATTGAGTGCGAAGTTTCGTTTGAATGAATTTAAAAACACCAATCACCAAGCGCAAACCGTTTCCTTGAACCATTCAACAATTGGCAATTGGCAGACGATAAACGCTGCAACAGGAACGTATGCATCACTCACACCAAGTGTTTACAACATGCTAGTTGATGGTGCCAATTCAAATTTGGAGCAGTTTATTGAGAATCATGGCAGTACAATCGGTTTAAAATATGATTTACAGGTAAATCCATGGGGAAATATCTCTGGAGGTTGGGACGAAATTTGGGACAATCATCCGCTAAGCGTTCAAATAACCGGTGATTTACCTTTGAATATTCAAATGGATAACTTATTGATACAAGATACGTTTCCGTTAACGATCAAAAACGATCCGACAAAAACGCATATAAAAGCAGGTAGAATTTGGATGAATGCAACCAATGCATTTCCTCTTCAAGGTTCTGTGGTTTTGCAATTGTTGGATAACAATAACAACCTAATAACAACACTATCTGGTTCATCAACAGTAGCTTCTAGTTTAACGGGAAATATAGTAAATGGTTTGTATCAAAAGGATTCTTACCTCGTTTTTGATTTTCCAGAAAGTATAGTTGATCTTGTTGGTGCTTCGAGTAAATGTGTTGTTAAACTAATATTAAACACTCCAAATGCAACTCAATCCAGTAATACAAAGGTTAGTATACCTGAAAATGCGTTTTTTAAATTTAAAGTAGGAACGAAAATAACCATAGAAAATCGCTTGTGATGAAAAGTTTTGTTTTCAAATTTGTTGTCATTTTACTTTGCTCGTTTTCGGTTAAAGGTCAGTTTTATTTACCCTTAACGCAGGATACTAGTTTTTCAAAAAACACCTTTTATATTGAATCTGGAACGGAATATCATTCCAATTCCCTTCCAAATTCCTTGACGAATAAATTTATTTTTGGCGGACAAATCCCCAATGAACAATTACAAAACACGTTTCAAGATCAAGCGGCAATCAATCGTTTTGCTGTGCAGTCATTTAATGAATTTCGGTGTTTTATTGGCAACAAAAAATTGTTCAAGGATTCGCTTTCTTGGGGAATGAAAGCAGGAGTTTATGGACATGCAAATACGTTTTTTAGCAAAGATGCTTTTGGGCTAGCTTTTTTAGGCAACGAACAATATTTAGGGAATACTGCAAATTTTTCCGAATTAAGCTTAAATACAGCAATTTTTCAAAAAATCGGTTTTGGTGTTTTCAATAAGTCAGATAAAAGTTCATTTTTTTTGAATCTAGTTAATTTGCAACAATATACGAAAACTTACTTCAGAAAAGCATATTTGACACAAAACAACGATGCTTCTGAAATCGATTTAAAATTACAAGGAGAACTCGCGTTTACACCAACAAATGCATTGTCTTCAGGTATTGGATTTGCGCTTGATTTTGATAAACGAATTGCAGTACAATTACAAAATGAACAAAAAGCAACGATTCAAATTCAGGTTCAAAATCTTGGCTTAGCTTATGTAAATGCTGGTTTAAAACGCTATGAAATAGATTCTAACTATAATTACAGTGGTTTTCAAATCAATCAGTTGGTAAATGCGAATGCGCTTTTTGGATCTAATTTCTCATTGATGGATTCACTTGGCATAAAGCAACGAATAACGAAAAGTTGGGTATTGTTGCCCGCGTTTATTCAAGTCACAAAATTGATCGACGGCACAAGTAATAAAAAAATACAAACCTATTATGGAATTAAATTGTATCCTACTTTTGCAGCAATTCCAGCAGGATTTTTCGGTCTTTATTGCAAAATAAATTCAAAATTCGCTTTGGCATCATCAATTTCGTATGGTGCTTTCGGAAAATTCAGAAACGGTTGGTATTTTTCCTTCACAGGCAACAAAATTTCAGGTTCACTAGGTACGGATGATGCGTTAGGTTTTGTTTCTAAAAAAGCATTTGGTCAATCATTATTTTTACGTTTTTCTTGGGCGATATGAAGTGTTTGTATGCATTATTTTTCATTTTTTCAGCCTTAACACCTCCTGTTTTAGGTCAAAATGCTTCGTTCCACAAAGTTTTTTCGGGTAACGGTTACGACAAAGCCTTGGGAGTTGCTCAATTACCAGACAGTTCTTATTTAATAACTGGTTCGTCATCAAGTTTTGACGAAGCACCAGCACAAGCCTTTTTATTGAGTTTGAGTAAAATGGGAACATATCAATGGTCAAAAGCATACGGTGGTTCAGAATACGAGGAGGGAGTTCGCGTTTTACCTGTCGTTGGTTATGGGAATTTCATCATCGGAACAAGCTCAAGTGGACCTTCTTCAAACTTTGATGCTGTAGTTTACTTTACGGATAACACTGGAAATTTATTGTGGGAGAAATATTTCGACAATGGAGGATGGGAACGCATTTCGGATGCACTTTTGCTTACAGACACATCGGTTATCATGGTAGGGGAGACAGATGCTACAAATTCTGGAAATCCTGACATGTATTTAATGCGTATTGATAAAACAGGAAACATCAATTGGTCAATGCAACTGGGAACACCAGGTTTGGATCGCTTGACTACGATTGAAAAGACATCTGACTCCACTTTTGTTGTTGGAGGCACTTCCTTTAATCAAGATTCTTTACTCAACAAAGGCTATGTTGCAAGTTATCATGTAAATAGTTCTTTAAATTGGGAAGTAATGCTTGGAAGTAAAGGCAATTATTTTATCAATGATTTGGTGGTTGCTCCAGCTGATATTTTAGCAGTTGGTGAAGGAATACAAACAGGAAAAACGGATTTTGATGCATTTCGTGCTAACCTTTCTTTAACAGGAATAGTAAATTTGACGGAAGAAGGTTATGTTCCTCAAAGCGCTCGTTACACGCAAGCTATTCGTTACAACGCAACCACTGGACCAAAACATTTTGTCACTTCCCAATTAATTAATACGACATATCCAACATTTATTGATGGCGAGGATGCTTTCATTTTCCGTTTTGATGGGGGCTTTTATTGGGATAATTATGGTGTAGGTTATAGTGGGATTGGTCAAGATCAATTTAGCCACATGATAAATACATTAGATGGTTTCGCGATCGCAGTTGGGATGCATACGTTTTATGGTGCAGGTGGCTCATCTGCGATGGTTGTAAAAATAGGGGATGATGCAAGTTTCCCGCCCTTTTTGGCAAGTCCTTTGGTTGAAAACCTTGTTAGTGTAAATGAAAATAATATAGATGGCACAATTGCAGTTTACCCAAACCCGTTTCAAGAAAAATTGACCATTACAACGCAGCAAGTAACTAACTTTATAGTATTTTCTCAGTTAGGTGAATTGGTTAATTCGTTCTCTTTTCAAGAAAAGTTACTAGTAGACACAACTAATTGGCCATCTGGTGTATATTTTCTTCAATTCATTACTGAAATAGGAAGTTCTGTAATAAAAGTAGTGAAATAGCTCTTTTTTACCAATAATAAGCATCGTCGTTCATCCATTTTTGTTGGATAAGTTACCATTTATTTTATTTAGATTGCGTAGATATTGATCTTATTCCGTTTATTTTTCAATAATTTATCTTATATTTAACTAAGGCCGGATCTGAATAGTTCGGTTTTGAAAATTATTGTAACAACAAGTTGATTTCATTTTACTACGGAATGGAAAAGAAATACTTAATGACTAAGTACACAATCTATTTTGAGGAAAATTAAAGGATAGATCCAAATAATTTTTTTTACGACATTTTTTTCAGTGAGAAAAAGAATTTTAATAAAATATAAAGTGAAACAAAAATTTGCATATCACTTAACAACAGCTATTCACGATAGTCGAACATCACAACGTATGATCGATTATCGTGCTAGAGAACGTCGTTTTGATGGAAAGAAACCACTTCCGGATGTCAATTACATGTCAACAAAAATAGAAGAACTTATAGCAAAAACCGTTTCAGAAATAGTTAACGAAGAAAAGCTAAACATAGCTGCATTCAATCTATGCCGTGACCACATGCATATTTTACTTGTATGTGCAGATGACGAAGTTCCAAAAATCATGCACAAAATAAAAGGTAGAACAGCCAGAGTCTGTAACAAGTGGAATGCCCACATCAAGGGGATTAATCCCCTTGACGCCCTTGACGCCCTTGATGATAAAAGGAATCCCACAAAACTAAAAGACGGATCAACGCCATTTTGGACACAGAAATACGGGTGCAATCCGATTAAAACAAGCGAACATTATTGGAATACAGTTAACTACATTGAGAAAAATAAAGTAAAACATAATTTACCCAACAATCCCAAATTACAAGCAATTATTCAATGTTTTGTGAAATCTTATGAAGAATGTTTCAAAGACGATTATTAGAAGGTTTTGAAAAGGTGATAAAATACGCCAAATGTGAAGTGAGAATTATTTTATCAAAATAAAGTCCTTACCAATAATAAGCGTCGTCGTTCATCCATTTTTGTTGAACACGCATTACTTGTTCAATCACGTCTCTAACGCATCCTTTTCCTCCAAGTATTGGTGATTGATAATGACAAATCGCTTTCACTTCAACAGCAGAGTCTTGCGGACAAGTACTCACACCAACAGCTTTTAAAACAGGAATATCTGGAATGTCATCGCCCATGTACAAAATTTCTTCGTCAGATAAAGCATATTTTTCTTTGATTGACTCGTACACTTTTGCTTTATTCGACGAACGCAAAAAGACTTCTTTTACACCCGAAGCTAACAAACGCGCTTTTACATCTTCTGAATTTCCACCAGTAATAATAAAAATATTGTAGTTCTTTTTCACAGCATATTGGAGTGCATATCCATCTTTGGAATGCATGGTGCGAATTACATCGTTGTTGATGAGTTGCACATCGCCTGTGGTCAAAACCCCATCGACATCAAAAATAAAAGTGGTAACTTTTGGTAAACGTTCTTTGTAACTAATCATTGGTATGAAAGCGTTGTTGAATACTTGTTGTCATTGTACGATAAATCGATAAAAGCGGTTCTTCGAGTTGTGCTTCGTGCGCTTGAATGGTAGCTTGATCGTTGCGTTTTGCTGGTCCTGTTTGCATTGTAAATGCTTTTCCTTCTATTGCTTTTCGTATAGTTTCGTCCAATAAAGGTTGTAACCATTTAAAATCGATACCTTGTTCATTTGTATACGTTTGCATCAAATCGAGTAGGTGATTGGTGAAATTATTAATGAACACAGCTGCTATGTGTAGCTTTTTGCGTTGTGTTGCATCCATTTGCACAACTGTTTGACTTAATTTGTGTGCGATTTCTGAAAGTGTTTCGTTGAATGCTGCTGTTGAAGCTTCAAGAAAGATTGGCACTTTTGAAAAGTCTACTGTTTTGTTTTTTGTAAATGTTTGCAACGGATAGAATACACCTAGTGCATGTTGGTGTTTCAAGGATAATACATCAACTGTACCAGAAGTTGAAGCAACGGGACATAATCCGGATAATTTAGGAAGTAAGTCTTCAAGTGCATCATCACTCACACAAGTTATGATTAAATCTAAACACTTAAGCGCATGAACGGAAGGAACAAGTGGTATTCCAAAAGTTTGGCTAAATTCATTACCAGAAATTGGATTACGAGCAAAACAAAGATGCGGTTGAATACCGCAAGAAATCAGTGCGTTTGTCAACTGAAACGCGACATTACCTGAACCGACTATCCCTATTTTTAATTGTTCCTTCATCGAATAAAAATAGTATTTGTAGACGAATTAAAAAAGGCTTTGAATTTCAAAGCCTTTTTTATTATTTTCCGTGACATTGTTTGTATTTCTTTCCACTGCCACAAGGACAAGCATCGTTACGGCCTATTTTAGGTTCCGCAACTACAGGTTGTTGCTTTTCGCGTTGCTGCATGGAATTGCGCATCGCTTCGTCATAACCTTCACTTCCTTGGAATTTTGAAGGTTCTGTAGCTGTTGTATTGGTTGTTGCATTCGCATAATGGTTTTCTGCTCGCGCTTCTTTTTTTGTTGCTGCAATGTCATTCCCATCTTCTCGTGCAATGTCAGCTTTTGTCAAAAATTCAATTGTTTCAAAACTCAAGCGATTCATCATTGCTTTGAACAATTCAAACGATTCCAATTTATAAATCAGTAATGGATCTTTTTGCTCGTAGACTGCTTGTTGAACAGAAGAACGTAAATCATCCATTTCACGCAAATGTTCTTTCCACTCGTTGTCAATCATTCCTAATACCAAGTTGCGTTCTATTGCAGTTGGAATTGTTGCACCATTTGATTCGTACGCCTCTTTTAAATTGACTAAAATGTTTGTTTCTTTAATCCCATCTGTAATTTGGAATTGAATATTCTTGAATTGCGGCATTGTTTCGTGCACGTGTTTCAATTGTGGGAATACATTTAATGCGATTTTGGCATTCTTAGAACGATAGTGAGCAACTACTCCATCGTATAGATCATCGATTAAGTCACTGTTTTTTGTTGTTCTGAATGCTTGCTCATCAACAGGAGATTGCATTCCTAAAACACGCATCATATCTAAATCGAATGCTTCAAAAGAACCGCCTTGATGTGATGCAACAAGTGATTCTATTACATCGTAGAACATGTTGGATACATCGACATCCAACCGATCTCCAAATAATGCATTGTGACGTTTTCTATAAATGGCTTTACGTTGGGCATTCATGACATCATCGTATTCCAATAAGCGCTTACGCACACCGAAATTGTTTTCTTCTACTTTTTTCTGAGCACGTTCAATTGATTTTGAAACCATTCCGTGTTGAATCACTTCTCCCTCTTTCAAACCAAGGCGGTCCATGATTTTCGCAATGCGCTCAGAACCAAATTTACGCATCAAATCATCTTCTAATGAAACGAAGAATTTTGATGATCCTGGATCTCCTTGACGACCAGAACGACCTCTCAACTGACGGTCAACACGACGTGAATCGTGTCTTTCTGTACCGATAATTGCTAATCCACCAGCTTGCTTAACGCCTTCACCTAATTTAATGTCTGTTCCACGACCAGCCATGTTGGTTGCAATTGTTACTGCCCCAGCTTTTCCTGCTTCAGCAACTATTTCTGCTTCGCGTTGGTGGTACTTCGCATTTAATACTTGATGAGGAATATTACGCATTTTCAACATGCGGCTCAATAATTCGGAAATCTCAACTGTTGTTGTACCAACTAATACAGGTCTTCCTGCTGCGACTGTTTTTTCAACTTCTTCAATAACCGCATTGTATTTTTCACGTGCCGTTTTGAAAACCAAATCGTGTTCGTCTTTACGAGAAATCGGACGGTTTGTTGGAATAACGACAACATCTAATTTGTAGATATCCCAAAATTCTTTCGCTTCAGTTTCTGCAGTTCCTGTCATACCAGCTAATTTGTGGTACATGCGGAAGTAATTTTGTAAAGTTACCGTTGCATATGTTTGTGTTGCAGCTTCTACAGTTACGTTTTCTTTCGCTTCAATCGCTTGGTGTAATCCATCTGAATAACGACGACCTTCCATGATACGTCCTGTTTGCTCGTCTACAATTTTGATTTTGTTTTCCATGATTACATATTCCACTTCTTTTTCAAAAAGTGTGTATGCTTTCAATAGTTGCGTTACCGAATGAATACGCTCAGATTTGATACTGTAATCTCTGATTAACAAGTCTTTTTGCTCGTTGAAAGCTTCTGGAGCAAGCGCTTGTTTTTGTAAATGTGTAATCCCAGTAGAAATATCAGGCATGACAAAGAAATTTCTATCATCTGATCCTGAAATCAAATCAATTCCTTTTTCTGTTAATTCAACAGTATTGTTTTTTTCATCAATCACAAAGTAAAGTTCCACATCAATTTTCTTCATGTGTTTTCCTTGCTCAGCCATGTATTGATTTTCAACTTTCTGTAGCAATGTTTTGATACCTGGTTCCGATAAGAATTTGATCAACGCTTTGTTTTTTGGTAAACCTCTAAAAGCGCGTAACAATGCAATGCTTCCTTCCTCCAAAGTCGTTTTAGCGTCTGAGCTATTTTCACCACTTAACGCAATACCTAACAAACGTTTTGCATCTGCTAATGCTTGGTTGACATATTTACGCTGTGCTTCAACAACGCGCTCGACACGTGGTTTTAATTCGTGAAATTCGTGTTGGTCGCCTTTTGGTGTTGGTCCTGATATGATCAACGGCGTTCGTGCATCATCAATTAATACAGAATCGACCTCATCGACAATGGCAAAATGGTGTTTGCGTTGAACCAAGTCTTCAACTGCACTCGCCATGTTATCACGCAAATAGTCAAATCCAAATTCGTTGTTCGTACCAAAAGTAATATCCGCATTATATGCATCTCTTCTAGCTTGTGAATTTGGTTGGTGTTTGTCGATACAATCAACAGTCAATCCGTGGAATTGATAAATTGGACCCATCCATTCCGAGTCACGTTTCGCTAAGTAATCATTTACAGTTACCAAGTGAACACCTTTTCCAGAAATTGCATTGAGGTAAACAGGTAGGGTAGCGACTAATGTTTTTCCTTCTCCTGTTTGCATTTCCGCGATATTTCCACGGTGTAAAACAGCTCCACCCATCAACTGAACATCGTAATGAACCATTACCCATTCAACATTTGCTCCCGCTGCTGTCCATTTGTTGTGCCAAATAGCTTTGTCACCATCAATGGTAATTCCGTCTTTTTGTGTTGCTAATGTTCGATCAAAATCGGTTGCGGTAACTGTCAATTGACCATTTTCTGCCCAACGACGTGATGTTTCTTTAACTACAGCAAATGCTTCGGGTAAAATTTCTTCAAGAACACGCTCGATTTCTTCGTTTATTGCTTTTTCTTTTGCATCAATTTGTTCGTACAAGCCTTCTTTTTCGTGAAGCGGCAAGGTTAAATCAGTTGATTTTTCTTTGAGTGAAGTCACTTCAGCTTCTAAATTAGAAATGGCAGTTTTTACTTTTTCTTGGAATTGTGCAGTTTTTTGACGCAATTCATCATCACTAATAGATTGTAACTTGCTAAATTCTTTTGCAACTTGCTCAATTACAGGTTGATATTTTTTTCTATCGCTGGCAGATTTGTCGCCAAGTATCTTTTTTAAAATTCCTCCTAACATGATTTTCTTTTATTCTGAAGTCAAAAATAATGAAATTAAACGTGCTTCTTTGTTTACGTCGAAGGAAATGTCATAAATTGTTCCAAAAGTTCGAATTATGACAAAATGGCGCATCAAAACAACAATTGTCAGTAAACTTTTTACAAGTTTTCCCAAAAATACGCCTGTCATTTTGAATTACTACCTATCTTTGCGCGTATGCAAGAAATGGTACTTATTTTAGATTTTGGCTCGCAATACACACAGTTAATTGCCAGAAGAGTTCGTGAATTAAACGTCTATTGTGAAATTCATCCGTGGAATAAAATTCCTGAATTAGGAGGAAATATCAAAGGAATCATCCTGTCAGGAAGTCCTTTTTCAACGCGTGACCCACAAGCGCCAAAACCCGATTTATCGGCAATCAAAGGGAAGTTTCCTTTGTTAGGTGTTTGTTTTGGAGCACAGTACTTAGCTCAAAATTTTGGTGGTGAAGTATTGCCTTCTACCATTCGTGAATATGGAAGAGCAAATTTGTCTTATGTTGACAAAACGCATGAATTAACGAAAGGAATGAACGACGGCTCACAAGTTTGGATGAGTCACGGCGATACGATAAAAAATGTACCTGCTGATTATCAGATTATTGCAAGTACGAAAGATGTTGCAGTAGCTGGTTACCACATTCAAGGTGAACAAACATATGGAATTCAATTTCACCCAGAAGTATATCATTCGCTTGAGGGTGCAATTTTATTAAAAAACTTCATCGTAGGTATCTGTGGTTGTTCACAAAACTGGACGCCTGATTCGTTTGTAGATAGTACGGTAGCACAATTGCAAGCACAATTAAAAGACGATAAAGTAATATTAGGGCTTTCAGGTGGCGTTGATTCTTCTGTTGCTGCTATGTTGTTACACAAAGCAATTGGAAAAAACCTACACTGTATTTTTGTTGATAATGGATTGTTACGCAAAAATGAATTTGAATCAGTTCTTGAAAGTTACAAAGGCTTAGGATTGAATGTAAAAGGTGTAGATGCATCCAATGAATTTTACGCTGCATTAGCTGGTGTAACAGATCCTGAATTAAAACGAAAAGCAATCGGTAAAGTTTTTATCGATGTATTTGATGCGGAATCTAAATTAGTTACTGACGCAAAATGGTTGGGTCAAGGAACAATTTATCCCGATGTTATTGAATCGGTTTCGGTAAATGGAGGACCTTCTCAAACAATCAAATCGCACCACAATGTTGGAGGTTTGCCTGATTATATGAAGTTACAAGTTGTTGAACCGCTTCGCTTGTTATTCAAAGATGAGGTGAGAAGAGTGGGGCGTTCCTTGCAGTTGCCTGAAAATATTTTAAACAGACACCCGTTTCCAGGTCCTGGACTTGGAATTCGTATCTTAGGTGAAGTGACAGCTGAAAAAGTGGCAATTTTACAAGAAGTAGATGCGATTTTCATAGATGGTTTAAAAGATCATGGTTTGTACAACGATGTTTGGCAAGCTGGAGCTATTTTCTTACCAATTCAAAGTGTTGGTGTGATGGGGGATGAGCGTACATACGAAAATGCGGTTGCTTTACGTGCCGTTTCATCCACAGATGGAATGACAGCTGATTGGTGTCATTTACCGTATGAATTTTTAGCATTGATATCGAATAAAATCATCAATCAAGTGAAAGGAATTAATCGCGTAACGTATGACATTAGTTCCAAACCGCCTGCAACTATTGAGTGGGAATAAATAATACGCAAAGAACTTTAATCAATTAGCTATGAAAAAATTGTTGTTTTTATTTGTTGCAGTTGTAACGCTAAGTGCATTTTCACAAACCAATGAAGATGTTTTGTACGAATATGTAAACAATAAAAAGCACATAGTTCATACTGCTCAAGTTGGCAATACACTTTGGGGGTTGCACACAACCTATAAAGTTCCTGTTGATTCAATTATTTCGGCTAATCCATCGTTGAAAAATGGAATCCAAGAAGGCGTAAGTTATTTGATTCCAATTGGTCCTGCTGAGGCAACTTTTCCTAATGGAACACAAATCTTAGAACATACTATTTTAAAGGGTGAAACACAGTTTTCAATCACTAAAAAATATGTAGTTACAACGGATGATTTAGTTAAATATAATCCAACGTTAACAAGCGACTTGAAGTTAGGTCAAGTCCTGCGTATTCCGGTTAAGAAAAATGAAGATGGAAATATTTTAGTGAACGATAGTCAACTGCAAACTGGTTCGCTTGATAACAAAACAAATACATCCAAATCGACAGTGATTTTTTCCGATTCATTGATCCAATACACTGTTCTACCTGGAGAAACTTTGTATACTATTTCAAAACGTTTCATGGTTCCTGTTGCTGATTTGATTAAAATCAATAACTTATCAAACAACAAGATAAAACCCAACGATAGCTTAAAAATCCCTCTAAAAAAAGAAGAGATTAAACCTGTTGAAATAAGACAAGTTGAACCAATTAAAGAATTACCTAAAGTTGACGAGACCTTGCTTTTCAAAAAGAAAGAAAAATACGAAATAGCGGTTTTATTGCCTTTTGATCTCGATAGTAAAGGTAAAAACTCGTTAAAAACCGTAGCGACTGAATTTTATATGGGGGTTGAATTAGCTGTAGATTCCTTGAAGAATTTGGGATACAATGCAACTGTAAGGATCATTGACTTTCCTGTTGATTCCATTGAAATTGTTGCGGAATTAAAAAAAGCTACATACAAATCGATTGATTTAATCTTTGGTCCATTGTTACCTCAAAATGTTGATGTTGTAAGTAGTTGGTGCAAGAAAAACAATGTCAGAATGGTTTGTCCTTCTGCAATAAATACCAATGTGTTGAATGCAAATCCGTTTGTTTATGCGGCAGTTTCTTCTGACATCACGCAACAACGAATTTTAGCACGATATGCATTACGTGAATATGCAGACCACCAAATTGTATTGGTTAATTCAGGCTATGCAAAAGACAAAGACATTTACGATGCGTTTAGAAATCGTTTTTTAGAATTATCCAAAACTTACGGATCACAGAAACTGATTGAAGTCAAAATGTCCGATTTCACAACGTTTATTCGTAAAAATGGGAATACGTTGTTGGTGATGCCAACTAGAGACAAAACGCTTGCAACCAAATTCATGAATCAGTTGTACAAAGCAAATGGCAAGTCAACTACATCTACAGTTTCAGTTTTCGGAACGAAGGAGTGGGCTAATTTTGATGAAATATCTGCTTATTTAAAAAACAAATACACGGTTCAATGGGCTACATCTAGCGATTTGAATTATACGTTACCTGAAACTATGCAAGTTTTGAGGTTGTACAGAACAAAATACAAAGCGGATATGAATAAGGTTGCTGTTCAAGGTTTTGATGTGTTTCTTTACTTTACGCAATTTTTATTGTGGAACGAAACGACAGATAATTTGGTTGCAAATGACTTTAAAATGAAATCGTTTGTAGAAGGTTCTGGTTTTGAAAATTCAAAATGTTTTGTGATAAAACACGAGAATTATCAAATTAATAGAGTTGGATCATTCAATGAATAAAGAACTGATAAGTAAAGAAATGCGTGCGCTGCAATTATTTATTTGCAACGAACTTGAACGCGTTGATGGTTTGTCTTCATTCAAAGAAGATCAATGGACTCGGCCTGAGGGTGGAGGTGGATTCACCAATACAATCAAAAACGGCGCGTTGATTGAAAAAGGTGGCGTTGCATATTCAGAAGTTTTCGGACCAGTTTCAGAAGTCATGCGCAAACAGCTGGGATTAGAGGGTAACGAATTCTTTGCCACTGGTGTTTCCATCGTTTTGCATCCAAATAATCCGCATGTTCCAATCATTCACATGAACGTACGCTATTTTGAATTGGATTCAGGTGTCTATTGGTTTGGTGGAGGTATAGATTTGACACCACATTATGTTATTCCTGAAAACGCAGTTGTTTTTCACCAACGATTAAAAGCGATCTGTGATCAATACAATGCCGATTTTTATAAAAAATTTAAAAATTGGGCAGATGACTATTTTTATATTCCACACCGTCAGGAGACTAGAGGGATTGGCGGGATATTTTATGATCATTTGGATGAAACTGTTGGTGTTTCGAAACAAGAATTATTGAATTTCGCACTTGATTTGGGACGGAATTTCCCGTTTATTTACGAAGAACAAGCTAAGTTTGGCAGACAAAAAGCAGTAACTTCCGATCAAATAGCTTGGCGTAATTTACGTAGGGGACGTTACGTTGAATTTAACTTGGTCAATGACCGTGGTACGAAATTTGGCTTATTGTCAGGTGGAAGAACCGAGTCGATTTTGATGAGTTTGCCGCCACTAGCTAACTGGGAATACAATTTGGATGTAGCACCCGATTCGTTAGAAAACAAAACATTAGAATATCTTAAAACGCATCAAAATTGGTTGGGGTAATACCTTGAATTTCAAAATAATTGATTAAATTATTCACATTTATTAACATCAGTTAATTTTAAGGCAACCATTTAAAAATCTATTCGTATTTTTGGTACTAATTAGATTACTAGTTTATTATGCGTTTTCACACCATTAAAATACTATTTACTACACTTAGTGTTGTAACATTGTCAATTAACTCATTTGGTCAAGGATGTCCGAATGCTAATTTCTCAATGAATAATTTCACCAATTGGCTTGGTTTTACCGGGGTATTTGCAAATCCTAGCGTAACGCCTGGCATAGTCCCAGGGAGACACACGGTTATCAATACTGCAGGGACAGACCCTAATTCAGGTGGAGGTTTACCAATGTTACCTCCAGGTTCAACTTATTCTTGTCGATTAGGAAATAATTCGACTGGTGCAGAAGCAGAAGTATTAAAGTACACTTTAAACGTAACGCCTAATAATGCGTTGTTTGTTTATAAATTTGCAACTGTATTAGAAGATATTGGACATCCACCATCAGATCAACCAAAATTTGAAGTTAAGATTTTAAATTCAGCAGGTAGTATTATTTCAAATCCATGTGCTCAATATGATGTCTATGCAGGACAACCCGGGCAAGGTTTTCAAGTAAATGGAATCGTTAATTGGATGCCATGGAAAACAGTAGCTTTGAATTTACAACCTTACATTGGACAAACAGTTCAGATTGAGTTTACCACAAAGGACTGTGCTCAATCAGGCCATTTTGGATATGCATACATATCAGCTCAATGTTATCCACTCACATTAAATGTTAACTATTGTTTGGGTGCAAATAATGTAGTTATATCTGCTCCGACAGGTTTTCAATCGTACTTATGGCAAAATAATTCAACCAATCAATCTTACAATGTAGCAAATCCTACATATGGTCAAACTGTTACTTGTACGATGACGACATTTAGTAATTTAAACAACTGTCAAGTTACGATTTCGACACAAGTTTATCCTACAGAATTTCAATCTGGATTTAAAGCAGATACCGTTTGTGTGAATACGCCAACACATTTTATCGATACTTCTACTGTCAATGTTGGTAATACAATTACTGGACGGGTTTGGAATTTTGGTGATGGTTCAACAGGCTCTGTACAAACGAATCCTAATCACACTTATACGACATCCGGTACGTTTTTGGTTCGACTAATTTTAACATCAAACGACAATTGTAAAGATACTGTTTATCAATCAGTTTATGTTAAACCAAAGCCACCACTTGATTTTTCTGCTACTGATGCATGTTTTGGTGACACTTCGTATTTTGTTAATCTATCACAGGATACTCTTTCTCCAACTTTTACGTGGTTTTTAAGTAATGGTCAGCCGATGGTAGCTGATACCAATGCTCAATATTTATACCCTAATTTAGGAAGTTATAATATCATTCTTTTTGCAACCAATTCGTTAGGTTGTTCAGCAAGTTTAACGAAAGTACATACTGTACACGATAAACCAGTTGTTAGTGCAGGACCAGATATAGATATTTGTGCTGGTGTTCCGATGTTATTACATGGACAAGGTGCATTAACGTATACGTGGGATAACAACGTAACGGATAGTGTGTTATTTACACCTCCTGCTTCAGGTGATTATCATATGGTAGGAACAGATATTTATGGATGTTTCGATCTAGATACAGTTCACATATCATTATATGCCGTTCCAGTTGTAAATGCAGGAGTTGATCAAGAAGTTTGTGAAGGTACAGATGTTTTATTTAGTGCATCAGGAGCTACAACCTATTCTTGGTCAAACGGAGTTGTCGATAGCGTTCAATTTACGCCAACAGTTGGGACAACAACTTATTATGTAACAGGTTTTGGAGCAAACAATTGCCAATCAACCGATAGTTTGGTGTTGATTGTAAATGCTGCTCCAATAGTGCAAGCTGGCAATGATACAATTATTTGTATTGGTGAGTCAATGACCTTGAGCGGAACAGGAGCTTTTACATATGTATGGGATAACAATGTCACAAATGGTGTTACTTTTATTCCAACAGCAACGTTAACCTATACTGTTGTTGGAACAACAGCTGAAGGATGTACTGGAACCGATCAACGTGTTGTAACATTAGAACCTAGAATTAACCCTTCGTTTTCTTCTGATGTAATTGAAGGCTGTGTTCCCTTGGATGTTGTTTTTGCTAATACTTCAACAGGAACCCCTTATGTTCAATCTACTTGGAATCTTGGTGATGGCAATAGCAGTAGTTTAGCAACGAATGTTGCAAATACTTATCAAGCAGCAGGCTGTTATGATGTTTCTTTAACATTAAAATCCGCATTAGGTTGTCAGTGGGACACTACAATCATCGATTATATTTGTGTTTATCCGAATCCTGTAGCTAGTTTTACTCCAGTACCTGGTATTTTAAGTGAATTAGACCCAGTTACAACAATGAGTAATACTTCTTTGGGAGCCGTAACTTACGAATGGGATTTCCAAGACGGTTCAACTATTTCAACTGAGTTTAATCCAGAACATACGTTCCCAACTTCACCAGTTCAAAATTATGTTGTCCAATTAATGGCCATTTCTGATAAAGGATGTAAGGACAGTATTACGAAAAATGTTTTAATGACAGAAGGTAATCTCTATTTCGTTCCGAATGCATTTACTCCTGACGAAGATGAATTTAACCCAACTTTTCAACCTGTTTTCACATCTGGATTTGATCCGTATGATTTCAATATGAAAATATATGATAGATGGGGAGAAGTAATTTTTGAATCAAATTCACATACTGCTGGTTGGGATGGGACTTATCACGGTAAATTAGTTCGTGAAGGAATTTACAATTGGACTATTGAATTTAAAAAAGCAAAAACGGATGAACGTAAAATAATTTACGGTCACGTTACGATAATGAAATAAACAAGAAAACAGGAGTATTCCTGTTTTCTTGTTTTAACTACCAATACAAATATTAGGTTATGAAAAAAAGATTTTTTTTAACAACATTACTGAGTTGCTTTTTGACGATTTTTACATTCGGTCAAGAAATTGATCCACGTTTATTAAGTAACAAAGGCCAATTAGCTGAGTCAGCTTATAAATTCAATAAAAACGCTTACAATTATATGTTGTTTGAATTGGATCATGGTTATCAGGTAGTTGAAAAAAAATCATTATCGAAGCAAGAACGTCAATTGATCAGGAAATTACCTGAAAACAACTCCTCAGCAACTCAGTTGAATTTACTTGGAACTACAAATTTTAATTTTGTTGCATTAGGAATTGCGTTGAAATCTCAAGAAAAACAATTTTTCTTGCTTGGTGAAAACAAGGTGTTGGTATTATTACCCATTTCTGAGATAACACAATTGTTCATTCTAGATCCTTCTAATACAAAATAACATGAAAGTATTAATAGTAACCTTTTCGGTCTTATTGAGTTCGATTTTATTCTCTCAAACTAATATACCTTTTACTTCAACAAATAATAATCAAACTTTTAATACTTGTAATGGATTTATTATAGATTCAGGAGGTCAAGGTGGAACTGGATATAGCAACAACGAAAACACAACAATTACGATTTGTCCAGGTACTACAGGGAATATTATTTCAATAGTTTTCAATTTTTTTCAATTAAGTACTACTGATGATAATCCACTTCCAAATGTAACGAATGTCGATTACATGGATGTGTATGATGGTAACTCAACAGCTGCGCCAACATTAGGTACATATACAGGAACACAATTACAAGGTGTTGTTATAAGTGCGACACCGTTTAATACAACTGGATGCATTACTTTGCGATTCCGCTCTAACTCAATAGGTACTGGAATGTTCACTGCTTCAGCAACATGCACAACTCCTTGTGCTACACCAACTGCCCATGGTGTTATTGTTGGTGGTGATGCTCCTGATAGCACAAGAGTTTGTATAGGTGAAGTAGTTAATTTTGCTAATAATCTTTCCACAGCTGCTACTGGTTTTACTTTGGCAAATTATTACTGGGATTTCATGGATGGAACTGGAGCAACTGGCCAAACAGTTTCTCATGCATTTACAACACCAGGATATTATTTAGTTCAATTGTTTGTGACAGATAATAATGGTTGTGGAAATACAAATTTGATCGATTTACAAGTATATGTTGCGACGAAACCAAGTTTTGCAGGTTTTCCAAATGATACTACTTTGTGTTTAGGAGAAAGTTTAGTAGCAACGCCAAACCCAGAGTTTAGTGAAGTTTCATGGAATGGATTCCCTGGAAGTCAAACAATAGATGATGGTTGTTTACCCGATACTTTATTGGGAGTTTCTCAAGATATTCAGATTATGCAGACTGGATTTCAACCTGGTGCAACAATTACTCAAAATAGTGATATTGTTAGTTTTTGTATCGACCTAGAACATTCATTCATGGGTGATTTAGTAATTCTGGTTCAATGTCCTAATGGTCAATCGCAAATATTTCACCAACAAGGAGGCGGAGGAACACAAATTGGAATACCTAATCAACTAGATAATGTAGATTGTAGCGACCCTACAACTCAAGGTATCCCTTTTACTTATTGTTTTACTCCAACTGCAACAGACACTTGGGTCACTTGGGTCACAAACAATGGTTTTGGGTTAACACTTCCGGCAGGAAATTATGCTCCCGTTCAACCTTTTAGCAACCTTTTTGGTTGTCCTTTAAATGGTATCTGGACTTTAACAGTAATTGATAATTGGGCAGCCGATGACGGTACACTTTTCGCGTTTGATATAAATTTAAATCCAAGTTTGTATCCTCCACTTCCTGCTTTTGAGCCACAAATAGGTTTAGGTAGTGATTCCTCTTTCTGGTCAACTCCTGCTATTTTTGCAACAATTTCTTCAAATGGTGATAGTTTGTCAATCAATCCTACTTCTGCAGGTATTTATAATTATACATACAATCTAATAGATAACTTCGGTTGTACAAATGATTCAACATTCACATTAACAGTTAATGCAAATCAACTTCCAGATGCTGGCCCAGATATCATTGCATGTTTAGGGGATTCTGTTCAATTAAACGGGTCGATTTCAGGAGGTAGTTTAAACTGTGATTACACCTTTAGTCTAGAAGATTCATTTGGTGATGGTTGGAATGGTAATAACCTTTTAGTTACAATAAATGGTGTGACAAATTCGTATACAGTACCATTTGGTGATACCGCTAATTACACTGTTTCAATACCTCATGGTACATTGGTTACTTTTCAGTTTGACGGATTAGGATCTTTTCTAAATGAATGTGGTTTTGAAATTATTGATCCTTCAGGAGCAGTTATTTTCTCGGATGGTGGCAATTTTACAGCGCCTTCTTCTGCTATTCAAACATTTACTTCTGATTGTTTTGGAGGTATAATTTTCGATTGGTCTCCAGCTGCAATATTGAATAATAATACTATTCCAAATCCAACAGGTTTATTTGATACTAATGGCGTTTTGTACTTGACAATTCATCCTGCAGGACATCCACTTTGTGTTACTACCGACAGTCTCAATTATTCTGTTGTTCCTTATTTAAATCCTGGAACTGATAGCTCACTTACTATTTGTTCTCAAGGTGCACCTACTGATTTGTTTCCATTATTAGGCAGTGGTGCTACACCTAATGGTATTTGGACGGATGC
>ERZ650308.95-NODE-95-length-47154-cov-16.773796_pt1 | contig 47154 bp, 38 predicted proteins | sample MGYA00376244_ERZ650308 | MGnify/ENA primary metagenome ERZ650308 (study PRJEB26733, sample SAMN07839295) | wastewater metagenome | biome: small river; feature: stream; material: water | place: USA: North Carolina | collected 2016-04-26 ... | reverse complement strand
TTTATAAAGACAACGTAAAAGAATTCTTAGCTGGTAAATAATTACCGCTATTGATCTTCGTAATCAATATTATTCAAAACCTTCATTAGCAATAGTGAAGGTTTTTTTATTGTATAAGATGCTGTAATTGATTAATTTTGTGCACTATGAGCTTTTTAGGAAAATTATTTGGGAAAAAGGAACAAGAATCATTAGATCAAGGGTTAGAAAAGACCAAACAAGGCTTTTTTGAACGCATTTCTAAAGTGATCATTGGCAAGACTTCTGTGGATGATGATGTCTTAGATCAATTAGAAGAAGCATTAATTGGCGCGGATGTAGGTGTTGATACCACATTGGCCATCATTGAACGAATACAAGATAGAGTTAAGAAGGATAAATATGTATCCACTTCCGAATTGAACCAAATTCTATATGACGAGATTGCCAATTTATTAGTAGATACCCCACAAGATCTTGCTGGTTTTCAAGTACCTGCAAATAAAAAACCATTTATAACCTTAGTGGTTGGTGTCAATGGTGTAGGTAAAACAACCACTATTGGGAAATTAGCACATCATTTTAAAGCTGCTGGTAACGATGTCTTATTGGGTGCAGCGGACACTTTTAGAGCTGCAGCAGTAGATCAATTGACCATTTGGAGTGAAAGAGTAGGTGTTCCAATTGTAAAGCAAAATATGGGTGCAGATCCAAGTTCTGTTGCCTTTGATACAGTCCAATCCGCTATTGCAAGAAATGCTGATATTGTATTCATTGATACCGCAGGTCGTTTACACAATAAGACCCATTTGATGGACGAATTGAATAAGATCAAACGTGTCATTCAAAAACAATTACCGGATGCACCACATGAAGTCTTATTGGTTTTGGATGGTTCAACTGGTCAAAATGCTTTAGAACAAGCAAAGCAATTCATGGCAGTGACCAATGTGACTGCGCTTGCCATCACTAAATTAGATGGTACAGCAAAGGGTGGAGTGCTACTTGCTATTGCTCACCAATGTAAAATTCCAGTTAAATACATTGGTGTTGGAGAACAATTAGACGACCTTATTTTATTTGATAAAGAAGCTTTTGTGAAGACCTTATTTAAAGGTGTAGCGAATGCCTAAGCCAGCCCATCCACTTTCAAAATAACTAGATCCTACAAAATTAAATGATGGCTGCCAGTCTAAACTTAAGTTGAGTGGCGCGTTTCTAATCTTATAATCTAATCCAAGAATACCATCTACACCTAGTGCAATACCAGCATCGTGTGTGGGGTTATTTTTTTTCCATTCCTCGCTCCAAACACCTATATGGCCTCCGTATCCGATGTACCAGCTTAAATTATTGGTGTTAGCGAAAGGGCTATATTTTTCTATCATTACCGTAGTTCTGAAGCCGTCTAGCGTAAAATAACCAAGTACTTCTATGGCTTTACTTCCAGTCATGAAGGATTTATAAGAAATGGCACTTGGGTACATTTTGACACCAATGGCTTTCTTGTAACCAGTGGTGTAGGGACCTGTATTCTTTTCTGGTTCTAAACTGTATGCTTGAGCGTTTCCTTTTAAGGTAATAAGTCCTAAAATCGGAATCAATAAAAAGGGGATAATTCGCATAAAATTAGATTTTGGGGGTTACACAAATTTAGGGCTAAGGGCTGAAACAACTGTTTAAAAAATGGTAAAATTTGGGTAAGTTTGTAACATGCATCCTTTTCAAGAACTGATCGAAAAATTCAATCAAGATTTCGATACACAACATTTTCCCTCACAACCGGCTACATTATATGAGCCTAGTGAATATTTCTTAAAAATTGGTGGAAAGCGTATTCGACCAGTTTTGTGTTTGTTGGGGAATGAATTATTCAGTGACTTACATCCAGACGCTTTTTTAGCTGCCAAAGCGGTGGAGTTATTTCATAATTTTTCTTTGGTACATGACGACATGATGGATGAGGCAAGTTTAAGAAGAGGACAGCCAACAGTGCATACAAAATATGACGCCAATACTGCCTTATTGGTTGGAGACATCATGGTGATTAGAGCATATGAGTATTTACAGCCAATTCAATCCAATCATTTATCTAAAATATTGGGTCTCTTTAATCAAACTGCAAGAGAGGTTTGTGAAGGACAACAATTAGATATGGACTATGCTAAAAAAGCAACGGTTACGATTGATGAATACATCCACATGATTACCTTAAAAACCTCTGTTTTATTAGCAGCGAGTTTAGAAATGGGTGCTATCATTGGTGGTGCAGGTGAAAACAATTGTAAACATTTATATGAGTTTGGTAAAAAACTAGGGATCGCTTTTCAAATACAGGATGATTACTTAGATGCATTTGGTGATGCTAGTTTATTTGGAAAAGATGCTGGTGGAGATATCAAACAAAATAAAAAAACCTTCCTTTTGATTCGTGCTTTAGAAACAGCTAACCCAGCACAATTGAAAACACTTAATGCTTTATTGGCGTCTGATCCTGCTGATAAAGTGGATCAGGTATTAGACATCTTTAGAGCTTGTAAAGTAGATGCTTGGGCAGAAGATTTAAAGCAAAAATACATGCAAGAAGCCTTGGAACATTTAGAATCCATCGCAGTGGTGTCTGCAAGGAAAAAGCCATTGATCGATTTGGCGAATTATTTAATGAACAGAATCCAATAATTATATATGTCTTTATTCAGAAAGAAGTCAATTGAAAAAATTGTACAAGATGCAGAAGCCGGTTTAGTGGACGGACATAGTGCGAGTGGATTAAAAAAAGAATTAGGGGTACGTGATCTTACCTTAATGGGGATTGCGGCTGTTGTTGGTGCAGGTATTTTCTCTACCATTGGAACTGCAGCTTTTCATGGCGGACCTGGTATTTCTATTTTATTTGTCATCACAGCAATCACTTGTGGATTTAGTGCGCTTTGTTATGCAGAATTCGCTAGCCGTGTGCCTATAGCTGGTAGTGCGTATACTTATGCCTATGTTACTTTTGGTGAGCTCATTGCATGGATCATTGGATGGGCATTGATATTAGAATATGCCATAGGGAATATTGTTGTTGCTATTAGTTGGAGTGGGTATTTTATCAATTTATTAGAAGGGTTTCATATCCATCTTCCAGGATGGTTGTCAACCAATTTTGAAACGGCTCAACAAGGCTATGAGGAGGCGATGAAGCATTTAGCTGCTGGTGGTAGTCCTGCCACTTTTAGTAAACTTGCTAGAATTGGTTATGACGCTATTACGAACGCGCCGATGATTGGACAAACCAGAATCATTTTAAATATTCCTGCATTTGTTATTGTTGTTTTAATCACGATGTTGGTATATAGAGGAATCAAAGAAAGCAAAAAGAGTACGAACCTGATGGTGATTTTTAAGATCGCTATTATTTTAATGGTCATTGTATTAGGCTTTTTTTATGTGGATACTGCTAACTGGGCACCATTTATGCCCAATGGTTTTAAAGGTGTGTTAGCGGGCGTATCTGCGGTGTTTTATGCATATATAGGATTTGATGCCATTTCTACTACTGCAGAAGAATGTAAAAACCCACAAAGGGATATGCCAAGAGGCATGATCTATTCTTTATTAATTTGTACAGTATTGTATATTTTAATTGCTTTGGTTCTAACGGGTATGGTGAACTATACTCAATTGAAAGTGGATGATCCTTTGGCATTTGTCTTTGAAAGAATTGGCTTACATAAAATAGGTTATATCATTTCTATTAGTGCTGTTGTTGCAACTACAAGTGTACTCTTGGTTTTTCAATTAGGACAACCAAGAATTTGGATGAGCATGAGTCGAGACGGTTTGTTGCCTAAGAAATTTTCTGAAGTACATCCAAAATTTGGTACACCTGCATTCGCTACCATCATTACCGGCATTTTCGTGGGTGTGCCTGCTTTGTTTATGTCTATTTCTAGAATGACAGATTTAACAAGTATTGGAACTTTATTCGCATTTGTATTGGTTTGTTTTGGGGTTTTAGTGTTACCTAGATTATCGCCATCTGTAAAGCGTCAGGCATTTAGATTGCCCTATATCAATGGTCAATATATCATTCCAGCTTTAGCTTTGATCTTTGTATATTTTGGTCAACATAGAATTATCAATGCATTCAAGGAAGCAGGTAACGAAGGGTATCAAGAGATTTTATTTTTAGTCTTTGTATTCATATTGATCGTTGTGTCTATCTTGAGTTTTATAAGAAAATATTCTGTGATTCCAATTATTGGCGCATTGTGTTGTTTATACCTAATGATCGAGATACCTCCAGTTAGCTGGTTGTGGTTCTTTGTTTGGATGTTGATTGGTTTAGTGATTTACAATTTGTATTCTAAAAAGCATAGTCTTTTAGCAAAAAATTAATAGATGAAGTATCAGGTGGGTGATGAAATATTGGTGTTGCATAGCAATGAGGAAGGTCGTATCATTGAAATCATGAATGACGAGATGGTGATGATAGAAGTACGTGGGGTTAAGTTTCCAGCTTATATGGATCAAATAGATTTTCCTTATTTTAAAAGATTTACGGAGAAGAAATTATTCCCTGAGAAAAAAGCACCTCAAAAGATTTTCGTAGATCAAATCCCCAAAGAAAAAATTCAGAAAAACGATAGTAAAGAAGATGCAGGTGTTTGGTTGAATTTAATTCCAAAGTTTAGTTTAGATGATTTCAATGACGAAGTGGTGACTTCACTTAAAATATACCTTTCTAACAAAACTAGAATTGCCTATCATTTTGTGTATGAACAAGTTGCTTTAGGGGAGATTGATTTTTCCATCTCGTCTACGATTGCTCCCTTTACCGATTTTTACATCCATGATATACCTTTTGCTGTAGTGAATGATAGTCCTCAATTTGCATTTGATTTTTCTTTAACCGAACAACACAAGAAAAAAGCAGATCATTTTGAGTCCATTGTAAAAATCAAGCCTAAGCAAATTTTTCAAAAAATTGAAATTTTAAAAGAGGACAATAAAGTCACACTAGATTATTTATTATTCAATACCTATCCAGATAAAGTAGAGGACAACCATATTGCCATTGACATTTTAAGGAATGCAGGTTACAAAGTGTACGATGCATCTAAAATTAAAGAACATATTCCTGCAGCCAGATCGGTAGTGGATTTGCACATTGAAAAATTAATGGATCGCCATAGTCATCTAACCAATGCAGAAATCATCCATTTTCAACTGGAAGCATTCGAAAAATGGTTTGAGTTGGCCCAGCTAAATCATTTGCCCTCTATGATCATCATTCATGGAGTTGGTTCCGGTAAGCTTAAAAATGAAATCCACGATTTATTAAAAGTAAAGAAAGGCGTAAAAAGCTTCATCAATCAATATTCCGATTTTTACGGATATGGTGCTACGGAAGTCTTTTTCCAGTATTAAGCACATCCACTTTATTTTACTACCTTTGATACGACTACAATCCCGAGCTATCGTGGTAAGCAATTGCCAAGGAAAGTCCGGACAGCATAGGGTAACCCACCGGTCAATAGCCGGCATCTCAGCAATGGGATAGAGAAAGTGCCACAGAAAATAACTACCTCGCAAGAGGAAAAGGTGAAAACGTGAGGTAAGAGCTCACGAATAAGACAAGTAATTGTTTTATAGGGTAAACCTTGGGTGCTGTAATGCCATGTAAAGGGACGTTTGAGAGCGACTCGTTCGAGTTCCAGGGTAGGCAGCAAGACTTTAGCAGTAATGTTAAGGCTAGATAAATGATAGTTTAGAAACAGAATCCGGCTTATGAGGTTTGTAGTTACTTTTTTAATTGAACATAAAATGAATTCATATGACGATTGAACAGATTAAGCGTATGAAGGACCAAGTGAGTGTCCTGAGGAGGTTTCTTTGACGTTGATAACCGTTTACAAAAAATACATTTAGACAAACAACTTTCCTTGTCTCCTGGATTTTGGGACGACAACAAACGTGCGACTGCCACGATGAAGGAAATCAAATTGAACGAATATTGGACCGGCTTGTATCAGGATGTGGAAACAAGTGTAGAAGATTTTGTAGTTCTTTTTGAATTCTGGAAAGCCGGTGATGCTACAGAAGAAGAAACCAAAATAGCTTATGATCATGCTATTGCGACCATCGAAGAAGCTGAATTTAAAAGTACACTCAACAAGCCAGAAGACGAATTGCCAGCCATCTTACAAATCAATCCAGGAGCTGGTGGTACAGAGAGTCAGGATTGGGCTGAAATGCTTTTAAGAATGTACACCATGTATGGTGAAAAGCAAGGATGGACAGTAAGTTCACTGGATTATCAAGAAGGAGATGGAGCTGGTATAAAATCTGCAACTATTCAATTTGACGGACCATTTGCATATGGCTTTTTAAAGGCCGAATCTGGCGTGCATCGCCTTGTTCGTATTTCTCCTTTTGATAGCAATGCAAGACGTCATACGAGCTTTGCATCCGTCTATGTGTATCCATTAATTGATGATACCATTGAGATTACGGTAAACCCTGCAGACATTGAATGGGAGTTCTATCGTAGTGGAGGAAAGGGTGGTCAGAACGTCAATAAAGTTGAAACGGCTGTAAGATTAAAACACGCTTCTGGTATCATAGTAGAATGTCAACAGTCAAGAACGCAAGGTGAAAACAGAGAGATTGCAATGAAGATGCTTAAGAGTAGATTATACGAGGAGGAAATGCGTAAAAAGCAGGAAGCCTTAAATGCATCTAATGCCAATAAGAAAAAAATTGAATGGGGTAGTCAAATCCGTTCCTATGTATTCCATCCTTATAAGATGATTAAAGACCACAGAACAGATTTTGAAGTAGGAAATGTGGGGCCGGTGATGGATGGTGAAATAGATGGGTTTATTAAAGCGTATTTAATGCTCGAAAAATCCGAGGAAGCCTAAGATCAAAGGATGAACATTTTAGTTTCCTTTTGGAGATAGAATATCAAATTTCGTTTTCGGTTTTCGGTCTATCCACCATTTAAAATTAGTCAATTTGAGTTCCTCTTTAGGTGTCTCAAATAAAGGGGTCATCTTCCCAGTCAATTGATTGATAAATACAATTTTGACAGGTTCGTCATTGTTGAAATCGATTGTGATGATTTGTGCATTGGAATGGTTTACGCCAATAAACTTTTGCTCATTATCGGTAGCGAAATAAATATTCTCTGCATTCCCTTTGGTTTGCATTTGATGTATTTTCCCGTCTATAAAATCTACCACCATCGAATTGCCTTTAAGTTGATTGAAATAATCGGTGCTATCAATAGGACTGATGGCTAAAGCATTATTTAGTACCCTTAATTGTTCTGCTTTTTTATTGTTTAAATGCATGTAGATGGTATCACCAGCTATTTGGTTTTGATTGACCCAAAGTATTGGTTGATGGTGTAGACGAATGGTTGAATCTGCTAATCCATAAAATAAACTGTCAGCGACACCTTGCATGGAGTCGGAATAAATTTTTACATGATGAAAAGCTTCAAAATATTTATTTAAACTAGAATCCTTGAGTGTGCCTTCTATTGCGCGAACTTTTGGTACTTTCCTTTTTAAATCCGTCAGCCTGCCGCTATACAATGTATCTGCACTGATGTATAAAGTGTCCTTTGGTTGTTTGATCATTAGGGTAGGCAACTCGGTAGCCAATAAAATGTCTTTTTTACGATTGGTTTTAATATTATTAGCGATTAAGTCAAAACTTAAACTATCCTTAGATCGATACAAAGCGTTACCCCTGAATTCACCCAAACCAAGTGAGTCATCTATCGCCATTTCATTAGCAATGAAAAAGTAACTACTGTCATCAATGGAAGATCGCTCATACAGATAACCTTTTCTTGTTCCAATATTGTAATTACCATTCTTTGTTTTAATGATTCTTGAACCACTAATGATTTTAGAAGGACTTATAAAATTGGCCAACTGAGAGTAGGTATTGTATTCTAGCGTATCGGTATAAATACTATTTTCGGGATCAACCAACGATACTTTATTTCTGAAAATTACATCCCTTGTAATCCCATAATATACCCCTTCTGTGCTTTTCAAAACCGTTTTGTTGCGCACTAATTTACCGCCTTTTTTATACACTCCAATTTTGACTGCTACATCATAATCTAGTGAGTCCGTTGTGAGTGTGCCACGACCATCTGTTAATTTTACTCGTTTTCTTAATTGGGCCTTCTTTGTATTCCCATCATACTTTAAATAATCTGCATAAGTGTGAATAGAATCTGCATCATTGATATGCACATTGCCAAATCCTTCTAAACTATTCTTAGTAGCATTCACAATAATGCTATCACCAAATAATAAAGTAGATCCTTGTTTTACTTTTACATGTCCAACAAGGATCAAAAAATCCATGCTGTCTTGTTTTTTAATATTGTAAGATTCAGCAGAAAGAAACTCAATTAATTTCCCTGTATTTTTAACAACAGCTGTAGTATCTTGACTAGTCGCATGAAAAGACACAAGAATGCTACAACATAAAGCGATATAACGGATCAATTTAATCATGAGCCACAGTGTCCAATAATGGTTTAGCTAAAGGAGTGGATTTATCCTTTTTGCCAAATACAGAAATACTCACATATCGTTTTGGATGCACTTTAATATCATCCACCAATGTGTTGACGCTTTTAATAGTGCTTTGTAGTTGCGTATACATGACTGGGTCATTTAACAACTTGGCAGCTGTGCCATTGCCATTATTTAATTTATTAATGGTCGTATTTAAAGCAACTAAAGCAGTTTGAATATCTTTGATTGTTTTATTTAGATCAGCATCTTTAATCGATTTTGTTGTGCTATCTAAGTTGGTCAATATGTTGGAGATTTTTTGATTATTCTGATTCAAGTTAGCGGTAAATGAATTTAAGTTATCCGCAGTTTTTGAAATAGATCCATTTTGTTTGTTGACCATTCCTTCAATCGATTGTAGAGATTTGTTTAAATTGACTGTTGTACTTGAAAGATTTTCAAGTATCACTTTGAAATTTTGTCTATTCTCATCGTCCAATGTTTTATTGACATTGCCCAATACTTTCTCTAAAGAAGTGATGGTATTTTTAATCTGCTCTCCAAGTGGCGACAATGTATTCATGAAGTCACCTAATAAACTTGCAGCAGGAGCTGTTTTGATGGTGTCACCAGAAACAATCATTAAGGTGCTTTTTCCTGGAACAATATTGATAGCGTTGGTGCCTAAAGGATTTTCTTGTATGGTAGCTATCGAATTTTTAGGAATTTTATACAGTTGATTCAACTTGATACAAACAACTAACTCAGATAAATTATCATTCATGTTCTCGATTTCAAATACCGTACCAACTTGAAATCCATTGACAAATACAGGGTTGGAAACTATGAGACCTTTAGTGTCTGCGTATTTTGCATAGATGAATGTACCAGATTTAAAGAAAGTTTTGCCTTTAAGAAAATTGAATCCTAAGATAATTAACGTGACTGCTATCACGGTTAAAGCACCTACTTTAGTTTCATTTGATACACGCATAGCATTCTTTACTTGAGTTCAGCACAAATTTAGCTAAAATTTAGCCTAATTCGCATTTGCTTTCTGCTGATTCTCTAAAGAATTCTTATATCGTTGTAATGCCTTCGTAATGGCTTCGCAGAGTTCATTTTGACCATTTTCACTATTCAAGTACTCTTCTTCCTCTGGATTAGATATAAAGCCGGTTTCAATTAAGACTGCAGGCATTGCTACAGCTTGTAATACCCAAATACCTGTAGGTCTTTGTTTTGCCTCTCTACTAACTCTTCCAGATGCTTTAAATTCTTCTTCAATCGTTAGAGCCAAGCTTGCTGCCCTTTGAAAATATTGTTGTGCTAGGATGCTGGCCATCATTTTCTTGGTGGGGTCAATTTCTGATTCGTATTCCTTGATTTGTTTTAAGGACACTGAATCCAGTTGTTCTACTACTTCATCCACCATCTCACTAGCTAGTTCTTTTCTGAAGTCTGATTTTCCAATATTATAGATATAGGTTTCTGTTCCAATTGCTGTACTAGGTATATAAGTGGTCTTGTAAATAGGCACTTGTCTGGTTACTTTTCTTTTTTTACCTTTTTTCTTTACGGTATAGGTCTTCGTAGTATACCCAACAACTTCTTTTACTGCTTTACCTCGTGCTGAATTGGTGTGGATACATACAAATAAATCACCTTTTGCCGCATTGGCTATTTTAGCTTTCTCTACCACAGAATGATAGATATCGGTTGTTCTTGTCATCACTACTTCGACATCTGGCATAGCTTGTTTAATAAAAGCTTCCAATTTTAAGGATATAGCCAAAGAGACTGCTGCTTCGGTGGAGTATTTTCCTTTAGAACCAATATCAGTACCACCATGACCTGGGTCTATGACAATACGTTTTAATGATTTTGCTGGGTTTTGGGCCTGTAGACTGAGTCCAAGACTGCTAAAAAGGGCAATTAGACTAAAACTAAATGCTAAAATCATTCTATTTTGCTTCATAATCAGTTCCTTAACATTGTTTTACTTTATTTTTGCAGGAGTGAACCTAGCAGGATACAAAAATAACGCAAAAACGACCCTTTCTATTGTTAAAATGCTCATTTTAACGATATTAATTTCTGCTATTCACTCCATATCATATGCTCAAACGGATAGTTTGGCAAAGAAAAAGATACAATTGTCCAAAGATAGTGTGGATGCCATCATCAGTTACAATGCCACAGATTCAGGGGTAATGCTCCTTAAATCAAAGACTTTCTTTCTGTATGGTAATGCTAAAACCACCTATAAAACTGCACAACTTCAGGCTGGAAAGATCATTTTTGATCAAGAAACACAAAATATAACTGCATTTGGTGCGAAGGATACCACTGGTAACTTAAAAAGTAAGCCTCAATTTAAGGAGGGTGATTTAAACTCTACCAATGATTCCATTTTCTACAATTTGCAATCTGGCAAGGGATTAACTAAAAATAGCAATTTCCAACAAGGTGAAATATTTGTTCAGGCTGCCGCAATGAAAAAGGTCAATCCAACTGATGCTTTTGCCTGGAAAGCAAGATTTACTACCTGTAATTTAGATGAACCACATTTTGCTTTCAGAACCAACAAGCTAAAAATTGTTACCAATAAAATTGGAGTCTCTGGCCCTGCGTTTCCAGAATTTGAAGGGGTGCCCATGCCAATTGGTATTCCATTTGGAATTTTCCCTTTAAATAAATCAGGTGGACAATCAGGATTAATGGCACCGGCTTTTACTTCTAGTGAGGATTTTGGACTTGGATTTGAGGGGATTGGTTATTATAAGGTGATCAATCAACATATGGATGCTACAGTTAGGGCAAACATTTATTCATACGGTGGTTGGAATATCAACATGAATAGCAAGTACATTCAGCGCTATAAATATTTAGGCAACTTCAATTTGAGTTTACAAAATACAAGGGCACTAAATAGGAATAATACCATTGCTGACGAATTTACTGGAGGCAGAACTTATATGCTTAATTGGTCACATTCAATGGACCCTAAAGCCAAGCCAGGTACTAGCTTTACTGCTAACGTGAACTTTGGTAGTACTAAATACAACCGTAATTTATTGAATAACTCGGTGCAAAATTTTCAGAATCAAATTAGTTCATCTGTATCCTACAGTAAGTCATGGAACAATAAATATAATTTATCTGTTAACCTAAACCATAATCAAAATAACAATCTTGGCTTGGTGAATATGAGTTTGCCCAATATCAATTTCAATGCCATTACAGTTTATCCATTTCAATCAAAAGATCAGGTTGGTGCTGGTAAATGGTACGAAAAAATTGGTATAGGGTACAATGGAAGTGTACAAAACCAATTGTCTTTTTATGACTCTTCTTTTAGCATTCGTCGAATTTTAGATACCATGCAATGGGGCGCCAATCATAGCATTCCAATCACTTTGTCTTTACCTTCTTTAGGACCAGTAACGATATCTCCGAGTATATCATTAGAAGAAAAATGGTTTGGCCAACAAAATATAAAATCTTGGAATAGCCAATTGCAAAAAGTTGACACCACCATTAATAGAGGTTTTTATAGAGCCACTCAAATGAGTTTTGGTTTAGGTACAGCTACTAGAATTTTTGGTACCTATAAATTCAAAAAAGGAAATATCAAAGCGATCCGTCACGAGATTCGACCTACTGTTTCTATCAATTACAAGCCTGATATGGCTAAGTCATACCATTATGCCACTCAAGTGGATACAAGTGGAAGAAGGTATCGTTTTTCTAAATATGATGGGAATGGATTAGGTGGCGCATTCAGTGAAGGGCAGTTTGGAGGGATGGGTTTTGGTGTAGATAATTTCTTAGAGATGAAAGTCAAGGATAAGCAAGATACCAGTGCGGATGCTTTTAAGAAATTTAAACTAATCGAAGGTTTTGGATTTAATTCAAGTTATAATTTCTTGGCTGATAGTTTTGCATTAGGCGGATTTAATTTTTATGCCAGAACAACTTTGTTTGAAAAGTTAAATATCACCACTTCTTTTAATTTAGATCCTTACGAAACAGATGCTAAGGGTTTTAGAGTGAATAAATTATCAATTGATCCTTCAAGACTGAAATTTGGAAGTATCACCAATGGTGGAGTATCATTTTCTACTTCTTTCACTAGTAAATCAAAAGACAAGAGTAAAGACAAAAAAAGCATACCTCTTGATCCTTTTATGACACCTGATGAACAACAACGTCAACTATTGTACGTAAGAGCTAATCCGGCAGAATTTACAGATTTTAATACGCCTTGGTCTTTAAATCTGTCTTATTCTTTTCAGTTTTCTAAGACCATCAAGCCAGATTATTCTGGGTTTAAATTACAAACCTATTCTACTTTAAATTTAACGGGTGATTTCAGTGTTTCGCCAAAGTGGAAAGTAGGTGGAAGTAGTTATGTTGATTTATCGCAGTTTTCAGTTCAGCAATTAAGCATGTTCATCACAAGAGAAATGCATTGTTGGCAATTGGCAATCAATGTAATGCCAATAGGTATTTATAGGTCATTTAGCATTACAGTAAATCCTAAATCAGGCATTTTAAGAGACCTTAAAATCAATAGAAGCAGAACCTTCTCTAATTCCACTTATTAAGCAGGGTTGTACTTTAAATAATGCGCAGACATCCTGTCAAAAGCGAGTTGTTTCAAAGTTTGTACCGTATGCCCTTCACTAGAAATTGGCTCCAAAATATCCATTTGAATTTTACCTGGCTTAAAGCAAGCGACTGGATAAGCCGGCAGAATCTTTTTTGTATTCAATAAAACTACAGGAATGATTGGCTTTTTTGTGTCAATCGCAAGTTTAAATGCACCATCATAAAAAGATTTTAGCGGAGCACTTGTCTTATTCCTAGTCCCTTCTGGATAAATTAACATGTCTAACCCATTTCCTAAAACGCGTTTCATTTCTTCAAAACTAGCTCGTCTACTTTGATCACTTTTTCTATCTACAATGACAGATCCAAATTGATATACCCATCCAAAAATCGGCACATAGATAAAACTCTTTTTTGCTATCGTTTTATTTGCCCTTGGTAAAAATGGAGTACTTACGGGCACATCAATTAAACTATTGTGATTGCATATGACTATGGCTGGCTCTAGATTTTTAAAATGATGTTTCCCTGTAACTTTAAATCTACAACCAGATAGCATTAAAAATAATCCCATCCAATATCTAGATATAATGCGGTGCCATCTTGTTTTATGGGGTTCAGCTAAAAAGAAGCAAGGCAAATAGAACCATATAAATAAAAACAGGGTAGAGGCAAATACGAGGAATGCCCAAAATGCCAAAATGCGTCCAAGAATTAGTTTTGATTTTTGTATCATATTAATTTGACCAATCTATTGGGTCTTTTTTTGCTTGTATTAAGTATTGATTTGTTGCACTAAAATGCTTGCACCCAAAAAAACCATTGTAAGCACTTAATGGAGAAGGGTGTGCTGCTTTTAGAATTTTATGTTTAGTGGCGTCAATTAAAATTTGTTTTTGGCTTGCATAATTGCCCCATAAAATGAAAACCAATTCCGACTTCTCATTGGATAGTAATTTGATTAAGTCATCTGTAAATTGTGTCCAGCCAATTTTACTATGACTTGCTGGTTCATCAGCTCTCACTGTCAACGCGGTGTTTAACAATAGCACGCCTTGTTTGGCCCATTTTGTCAAATCACCCGTTTGAGGAATCGGCATGCCAATATCTTTATTTAATTCTTTGTAAATATTCATTAAAGAAGGAGGGATCTTGCAATCTGCTGGAACAGAGAAACTGAGTCCCATCGCTTGGCCAGGTTGATGGTAGGGGTCTTGCCCAAGTATGACCACTTTGACTTGATCAAATGGTGTTTGATTGAAGGCATTGAATATTAAACTGCCTTTTGGATAAATCGTTCGATTGAGCGCCTTTTCTGTTTTAAGATGCGCTATGATCTGCTTAAAATAGGGGCGCTCAAAAAGGGGCGCCAATGCTTTTTTCCAACTGTCTTCTATTTTAACATCCATAATCACTAAATTACATCTTTTAGCTATAAAACGATGGGTTCTATATGAAAAATGGGGTACTATTCATTTTAATGTTTGTTCTATCAATTCATCTTACTGCAGCCCCAATGGTGGAGGACAGTACTGTATTTCGTCAAAGATTAGACCTCTTGAAAATATTGGCTCCATTACAATTGACTCATGACCATGGTGCGTTAAAAGGTTCATTTCCTTCTTTTAGAAAATATTTTTATAGTCGTCAATTAAAGCAAGAAGACAATGTTTTTTTTACCTCTTTAATTTTGTTCAATATTGGTCAGTTTAGGGAACTCATGCAGCCTGATGAAATAATAATATTTGAACAATTTAAATCAAATGCAATTCCTTATATCAATCGATTCAAGAACGAAAAGAATCAATTAACCTTTAATTTTTGGCCCAGAAATCCGCCTCAAATATTTCCAAATGGTGGTTGGTTAAATCAGTTCAATCAACAATTTGCATTAGCTGATGATATTGACGATGGAGCGATCACTTTATTAGCTTTAGGAACAAATGATTCTCTTGCCCTATCAATGCGATCTAAATTTGAAGCCTATAGAGTAGGGAAGGGTAAAACCAATCGTAGTTTTTATCCACGCTTTAAATCTCGTCCTGTTTACAGTACCTGGCTTGGTCATAAGATGCCTAAAGATGTAGATCTGTCTGTATTGACCAATGTATTGTTGATGCATACAATAGCTGGAATACCTTTGAATTCAACTGATTCTGCTAGCCTTGATTTAATTGTGGATTTAATTAAAGAGAAGAAACATTTAAAAGATCCCAAATTTGTTTCACAACATTATGCGCATAGGGCAACCATACTATATCATATTTCTCGATTGATTTATTTTTCTAACTATCCACCTTTATTGGCGCTTAAATCTGACTTACTTCATCAGTCTTTGGATCTATTGAAATCGTCAAAATATCCACTTGAACAATTGTTATTGCATACGAGTATTTTAAGACTTGGTGGGAAGGTTGATCCTCCTACAAATATTGATATGATGGCGCTTTCTAAAAATGATTACCCTTATTTTGTAGCCAATATTGCATCTGTTTTAAATAATCCTATGAAACGAATTGTGAATGCTAGCAATTTGGTTCGTTTTGATTATTATTCTTACGCGTTTAATTTGTCCCTTTTGTATGAAAATAGGATGTTGCGGGGTCGGATATCCAACTAGAGACTTTCATCAAAGGATTACCTCCCGTTGGTCGGTGATCCTTTATTTGACTTTCATCAAAGCCTTTCAACAGTCCCGAGTAGCGGGACTGTTTGCTTTTTTAACGCTCATCGGTTTACGAAAGCGAGCTTTCGACACCGCTTCGCATTAAAAAAGCCTGTCACTTTCGTGACAGGCTTTGTGATTCGGATTGGATTCGAACCAATGGCCCTCATCTTAGAAGGATGACGCTCTATCCAGCTGAGCTACCGAACCATCTTCCCCCCAAAGCAAAATCTGCCTTGGGGTTGCAAAATAAAGATAATTTGAGCGTTTTTCAAAGAAATTTTAACTCAAATTGATCTAAATCAATCCTTTGCTATTAAATCTCGAATGACTACACTCGCTACAGTACAACCAAAAATTGCAGGCATATAGCTTAATGTGCCAATAATTGACTTTTTAGGGAAGGCTTTCTCTGTTACTATAATCTTATCTTGATCGGCTTTTTCGGGGCTAAAAACCACTTTTAAACCTTTTTTGATACCTAAAGATTGAAGTCTTTTCCTTACATAACGCGCCAAATTACAGATATAGGTTTTAGAGATATCCGTGACTTTGATTTGACTTGGATCCACTTTGCCACCTGCGCCCATCGAACTTACAATGGGTAAATTTCGATCGATACATCCCTTAATTAAAAATGTTTTTGCAGATAAAGTGTCTATACAATCCACCACATAGTCCCATTGGGTGCTATCTAATAAGTTTTTTGTCAAATCTTCTTTAATAAAGATTTCTAAAACGGTTAAGTCTAATGCAGGATTGATATCTTTCAATCTTGCTCCAAGTACCTGTGCTTTAGACATGCCCGCTGTAGAATGCAAGGCGGGTATTTGTCGATTGATATTACTAGGGTCAATGGTATCATTGTCTACAATGGTCATTTTGCCAACGCCAGCCCTAACAATCATTTCGGCACAGATACCTCCAACACCACCTAGGCCAATGATTAACACGTTTTTACCCATTAAGGAATGTATACTTTCAGCGCCTAACATTAGTTCAGTTCTACTCATCCAATAGGGTATCATATTGTATCTTTATGGTGCAAAAATCATAAAACCATGTCTATTTCTAAAATCTTTTTTGTTCTTGCTATTTTAATAACTTCTTCTAATGTATCTGCTCAAAATACGATCAAGGAATTAACAGTACAAAAAGGGGTAAGTATTAGAAGCTTGTCAGTGCCTTCTGAAAAAGTAATTTGGGCGAGTGGGTCAAAAGGAATGATTGCAAAATCAATCAACGAAGGATTGACATTTGAATGGATGCAGGTAAAAGGGTATGAAAAAAGAGATTTCAGAGCGATGCATGCATGGAACGATCAAGAAGCTATTATTGTTGCTGTTGCAGCACCTGCGGTTATTTTAAAAACAAAAGATGGTGGGACTTCATGGTATACGGTTTACGAAAATAAAGACACGGCCATGTTTTTAGATGCACTACAATTTAAAGATTCGAAAAATGGCATCGTAATTGGAGATCCAATTGATGGGGTAGTGTTTATGTTAACTAGCAATAATAAAGGTGAATCTTGGTCAAAGGTTCCTGCTTCTTATTTCAAATCATCCTTACATCAAGGAGAAGCGTTTTTTGCTTCAAGTAATTCTAATTTAGTGCATGTGGGCAAGTCATTATTTTTAGTGTCTGGTGGATTAAAAAGTAGGATCTGGAATAACGGTGTAGCTGTTGATCTTCCTTTATTACAAGGCACCAATTCAACCGGTGCAAATAGTATTGCCGTTTCACCCAATCGTCAAAAGCTTGTAATAGTTGGAGGTGATTTTACACAAGATAAATTGTCAGATAAGAATATTGCTGGGTATAGATTATTGTTAGAGCCAAAGTCAGACCAGAAACAACTAACAGAAAAGAAAACGATTTTGCAACCCGTCCTTCTTGGTACTCCAAATGGTTATAAATCATGCGTTGAATTTATCAACAACCAATTGATTGTTACAGCTGGCACTTCTGGTGTAGATATATCTGAAGATGGTGGGAAACAATGGGATAAAATTAGTGATGCTTCTTTTCATGTAATTAAAAGACATGCAAATAAAAAAGGGGCATACTTAGCTGGGGCTGGTGGAAGAATTAGTTATATTCAATTCCAATAGTTAAACAAACTTTACTGATTCCGAAATTTAACATAGCCGGTTTTTGTAAATATTTGAACAAGTACTAACTTAGTATTAGGATGAAAAAGTACCAAGCAATTATATCTTTTGACATGGACGAGGAGTTTATGACCCTTGTTCCGCCTCATAGAACCTATATCAATTATCTATTCAATAAAGGGGTAATTGAAACGTACTCTGTAAGTATGGAGTCTCAACAATCTTGGATTACAATTAATGCTGATACAAAGACAGAAGTGGAAGATATCCTTCAAAAATCCCCCTTATTTAAATACTGGAGTTTTGAAGTGGTAGAATTATTTGTCTATGATAGCCAGTCAAATAGGCTTCCTGCGGTGCAATTAAATTAATTTCAACTTTTTTTTGGGAAATTGAAAATACCCCCTTATTTTTGCACTCCTTAAGGGAGCATAGCTCAGTTGGTTCAGAGCATCTCGTTTACACCGAGAGGGTCCGCGGTTCGAGCCCGTGTGCTCCCACAAATAAAAGTCCTCAACTATGTTGGGGACTTTTTTATTGCTACAATGTTCCTTTAAAGTTTTACCAATTTCACCGCCTGGACTGTTCCATCTACTGTAGCTACCAAAACATAATTGCCTGGAATAAAATTTGCGCCAAAAGTATAGGTTACATTGGATAGCCCTCTAGCAGAATATACAACTTGTCCAAATGCATTATATACATTGAGATTCATAGTGACAAAACTGCCTTTATATTTTATCGTATTGACAGTAAAATAATTATTTGATGGATTGGGGGTAATCCTTAATGTTAATTTTTTGTCTGGGTCGGTTGTGATAGAAGTGACTACAAGTATAACTTGTTGTGTTGAGATACAGCCATTCGCATCTTTAACTGAAATAGTATAATTTCCAAAAGATAAATTATTGAATAAATTAGAGGATTGATATATCCCGTCATTCAATTGATAAGTATAAGGAGCTACACCTCCATTTGCATTAACTCTAAGATTTGTTAAACTATTGTAATTGGTTAAAATAGAGTATTCAATTGAAAACTGAATTGGGGCTGGTTCATTTATATTTAAGATCATCGTTTTTGAAACACCTACGGCGTCTGTAACAATTATCGTATAAGTGCCCGCCTTTAAAGTAAATGTTCCTGTGCCGTAATATGGGGGTGAGCCACCTGTTGCTTGAATTGTAACCTCTGTAGTTCCTCCAGAACATTTAATTGTTCCAATATCTGTAATAATACTCAATGGGGGAATAGAATCTGAATACTGATATTCATACACGCCTGCGTCTGGCAGTCCATTTAAAGATTGGTTGTCGAAATCTTTATTTAAGCCTACATCAATCCCAAGATCAATGGCAGGTGAATGTGGTAAAAGATGAAGATCCCAATTCTCAGAGGTACCTGAAGTATCCTTAAATATTTGTTCGTCATTTATATAATAACGTTCAGATGAATCTATTGAATAGCCAATAATTCCATTTCTTATTTTATAAATATTATTTGTGTGTATTAATTGACTTGTATCTTGATAATTATTTACAACATTTTCGCCTGTGCTTAACCAGATGATATTATTTTTTATGATCACCATATCTATTTTTGATGGATCAGAATACCAAAATAAAGTTCGGATCTTATTAAATTGAATTTTATTTTCAATGATGACATTATTATAAAATTTCAAATTGTCAATTTGAACTGCAAAGCCGTTTTTTTTATTGTGAAATGTTCCTGTTTGTCCGCAATTAATAATCTTATTGTACCCAATTAGATTATTGGAAGCTATACCATAAGTATTACTTCCAATTTCCATAAAGCCATTGCAGTTTAAAGCAGTGTTGTATAGGATCTTATTGTCACTAATGGTTGTGCCAAAGAATTCTACCGCGCCACCATCATAGCCATAATCATAACTGGTTGCCCAGCAATCTTCTAATCTGTTATTGGATATAGTATTGTTCGATGTGCCTATTACCATTGCATTGGCACCGTAATCGTCATCACCTCCAACTGTATTTCTTACGGCTCTTAAATTGTGTAAGTAGTTAGATGTAATTGTTGTAAAATCCGAACCTTCTTGTACTGCAATTGCAACACCAACAAGAGTGATTTCACAGTTTTTAATGGTGCAATACGGTGAATTTTGTAAAGTAATACCATAACTAATTTTTGCTATAATAGTATGATCAGTTATCGACATTGTTTTGTCAATGATCTTAAGTCCATCAATGACAATGTATTGACGATTCGTAATGGTGATAATATCGGATGCAGTGTATGTTAATTCAGGCATATTGCCTGTGCCATATGCGGAATATACTATAGGAGCCAATGCTGTACCAGATGCATACACTATTAGTCTGCCAGATAAAATCTGACCTCTTTTAAATAGTACGGAGTCTCCTGGTAATAACCCTACAGTTCCTGCATTTACTTGACTAATCGTTTTCCATGGATTGGTAAAAGATCCATTGGCGATACTTAAAGTGGAGGAAGGGTCTACATAATAATTTCTTGCTATCAGTTGATGCTTAAAGCAAAGTATACCTAAAATCAACAATACAGTTATCCTTACAAGTTTTGGGATTAAATTGTTCACTTGACCTATTTTAAACCTAATAAAGGAGTGAGCTGCTAAATTATTTTGTTTGTCATTTTATTCTGTTGATTTTGATTTGTATACCTACTGATTGTTGTTAGTTAAATATGTATTAAGTTTGTTGTTATGCAAGTATTCACCTCACCTAGGAAAATCATCATCACATGTCATAAATGGTTAGCACCTGCCTTAAATAAGGAAGTGTTGGCTTTAGGATTTACCGTGGATCGTGTGTTCCAAACTGGTGTCGAATTAACTGGGACTGTGCAGGATTGTATTCGTTTAAATTTGAATCTTCGTTGTGCAAGTCAGGTGATGTATTCTATTAAATCTTTTATCTGTAATGATCCTGATGAATTGTATAAAAGCTTAGTGACGATTCATTGGGAAAAACTGATTGACCCAAAGGGTTACTTTTCTGTCACTAGTAATGTATTTCATCCTAGTATATCTACCAATCTTTTCTCCAATTTACGCGTAAAAGATGCCATAGTGGATAGAATGAGAGATGCAACCAATCTCCGTCCAACAACTGGCTCTACTTTATCAGGAGCGGTGGTCTATCTTTTTTGGAAACATGATGAAGCAGAAGTGTTCTTGGATACCTCTGGTGAATCTTTGGCAAAACATGGTTACAGAAAATTACCGGGGAAGGCCCCTATGTTAGAAGCCTTAGCAGCAGCAACCATTCTTTCTACTAAATGGGATCAAGCTTCTCTGTTTGTCAATCCAATGTGTGGTTCAGGGACATTGGCTATTGAAGCTGCGTTAATTGCCACCAATAGAGTGCCTGGGTTATTAAGAGAAAATTATGCTTTCATGCATTTATTGGGTTATAAGGATAGCATGTATTACAATGAAAGGTTGAAACTAGATGATCAAATTAAAACTGTGCCAAATTTAAAAATCATTGCTTCAGATATTAGTAAGCAAGCGATAGACATTGCTAAAATAAATGCTAAAGTTGCTGGTGTAGAAGATCTGATAGAATTTCAAGTAGTTGATTTTGAAAAAACGAAAATGCCAGAGCCAACTGAACATAGTGTCATTATGTTCAATCCTGAATATGGTGAAAGGCTAGGTGAAGAAATTGAATTAGAAGCAACTTATGCTAGGATGGGGGATTTTATGAAAAATCAATGTAAAGGAATGACTGGTTATATTTTTACGGGTAATTTAGATTTAGCCAAAAAGATTCGTTTGAAACCAAGTCGTAGAATTGAATTTTTTAATGCAACCATTGACTGTAGGTTATTAGAATATGAATTGTATGCAGGTACTAAAAGAACCGATAAATTACAACCTGAATAAATTTCATTATTCGTACAATAAAAATGGCTCCATGTCATTTTTCCAACTGGTTACCCTCAATAATTTTGATATTTGTTGAAGCCACTCTTTAAGTGGCAAATCAAACAATGCTTCTGCATTGGAGATGCCTAAAAGTTTTGACAAATGGTTTTCTCCCGATTTATTGTGTTCGGTAGGATAGGGTGCCCATTGAAAATCTTTTGGATGTATGTCCTTAATTATTTTTAAAAGGATGAGTCCATTCATGACCGCTTTATAGTTGGATGGTTCCTTTACTTTTAATCGAATTGCATTTTGCAAAGGTTCTATTTTCAAATCATCTCCAACAATTTGATTTAAAATGGCAGTTAAAGTATCCACTTTTAACCATGGTGCGCCAACCCATTCAAATGAAAAGGCGGTATCTCTTCCAATAGACACATTGGTGGCTTCAAAAAAACACAATCCCGGATACAATAAACAAGATTCAAAATTTTGTATTGCAGGAGATGTTTTAACCCATGGTAATCCCCAATCAAAAAAGGTTTTCCAACGCTTCCAGTTGGTACAAGTTATGATTTCAAGATCTGCATTCCAATTAAATGTATGATTGAAATATCGAGCAAGTTCACCAAATGTTGATTGATGTTTTATGGGGATACTAAATCTACCAATAAAGCTGCTTTCTTCTGGATCTAAAATGGGGCCTTCTACTAATTCAAAATTTCCTGATAACGGATTTGGTCGATCTAAGATGATTATTTTCTTTTTGAATTTAGCTGCTGCTTCTATAAAATAGGAAAGTGACCATAAGAAAGTATAGAATCTTGTTCCAGCATCTGGCACATCAAATAGCAGTACATCAATTGCATCTAGATCATTTGCATCTGGTGCAAATTTATTTCCATATAAACTTATGATAGGTAATAGAGTGATTGGATCAATATGATCATCCATCTTTGCTCCATCTTTGCCATTGGTGTCAATGCCATGCTCCGGTGAAAACAATTTGACAAGATTAAAGCCATTGTCTAGCAATGCCTTTCTGCTAAGTATTCCATCCCAGGTTTTTGCTGCATCATTGGTTAACATACCCAAACGCAACTTTTTCCAAGAGGGTTGTAGGTTTAATAATTGATCTACACCAAAACGAATAGACATATTATTTATATATTTAATACTTAAATCCTGAATCTATTTTCAATGTTTCAATGACATTAAAAATGATGGGGCATCTATCATAATGCATAAAAGTTGTAAATAGTCGCTTGTTGAAATCTGGAACATGGAAAGCTGGAAATTCTTTACAACCTGCAAAACGATGACTATATACAGTACAACTGTTCTCTTTTAAGAAGTGACAAGGTATGGCATTTATGACCATATTGCCAGATTCACCTTTTGAAAGGTATTTTTCATCAAATTCTTCTCTATTTTGGCCTAAATGAGCCGCCAAATGATCGGCTTCCTTCTCATCAATATTGACCATCAGACTTTTACAGCAGTTTCCGCAGTCGGTACATTCAATCTTTGGAGCTATCGATTCTGAAAGTTCAAATACTGCTTTATCAAGCGATAAACTGTCTAAATCTCTTAAAAATGACTGAAATTGGTCATTTTCTGCCGATAATTCATCTGCTTTGGCCTTAATATAGTCCAAATCGACAATTGGGTATGAGTGCTGATTTTTGATTTAACAAAGATAAGAAAATAATCTTTTATCCACATAATCCCCTTTAGTGGCTAAAACAAGCGCTTGGGTATTAGATTTGCAAACTTACGAGGGCATTTTTGTGTCCATAAAGCATTGATAACTATGGCAGAAGTAAAAATACCGGCAGAATATAATGAAGACTCCATCCGATCATTAGATTGGAAAGAACATATTCGACTTAGACCAGGTATGTACATTGGTAAATTAGGGGATGGTTCTGCTCCTGATGATGGCATTTATGTGCTGATTAAGGAAGTAATAGATAACTGTATTGATGAACATACCATGGGATATGGTAAGCAGGTTGAAATTTCAATTCAAGATAAAACTGTTACTATTCGCGATTACGGTAGAGGTATTCCTTTAGGTAAGATTGTGGATGTAGTGAGTAAGATCAATACAGGTGCAAAATATGATAGTAAAGCATTCCAAAAATCAGTTGGTCTAAATGGTGTGGGTACCAAGGCTGTGAATGCACTAAGTGATGATTTTTTAGTGACTGCATTTAGAGAGGGAAAACAAAAATCTGCTAGTTTCAAAAGAGGTGTTTTAATTGAAGAAACTAAAGAATCTAAAACGGCAGAACCAAATGGTACTTTGGTGGTATTTACGCCTGACGCAACTATTTTCAAAAATTACCATTTTATTTATGAATACATTGAAAGTCAGTTATGGAACTATTGTTATTTAAATGCTGGTTTATCAATTCATTTTAATGACAAAAAGTTCATTAGCAAAAATGGCTTACTAGATTTATTAGAGCGCAAAACCAATCCTGATGAATTGAGGTATCCAATCATGCACTTGAAAGGCGAGGATATTGAAGTCGCTATTTCGCATAACAATGACTACGGTGAAGATATTTTTTCATTTGTGAATGGTCAATATACGACACAAGGTGGTACACATCAACAAGCATTCAGAGAAGCCTATGTAAAAGTGATTCGTGATTTTTATAAAAAAGATTATGAAGCTTCTGATATTAGAACAAGTATCGTTGCGGCAGTGTCTGTGCGTGTTCAAGAGCCAGTATTTGAAAGTCAAACTAAGACCAAATTAGGTTCTCAAAATGTGGCGGATGGCGGACCTAGTATGAAGAATTTTGTAACTGAATTTCTAGCTAAAGAATTGGATAATTTCTTACATAGAAATCCATCAGTTGCTGATGCTTTAAAGAAAAGAATAGAGCAAAACGAACGTGAAAGAAAAGAGCTTGCAGGGATCAAGAAATTAGCCAATGAGCGCGCTAAAAAAGCCAATTTACACAATAAGAAATTAAGAGATTGTAGAGTGCATTTAAATGATGAAGTGCCTAATAAGAATAAAGAAATTTTTATTTCAACTCAACAGAATAGTACCTTATTTATTACGGAGGGTGATTCTGCAAGTGGTAGTATCACTAAATCTAGAAATGTAGACACACAAGCTGTTTTCAGTTTAAGGGGTAAACCTTTGAATGCCTTTGGTTTAACTAAGAAAGTGGTTTATGAGAATGAAGAATTTAATTTACTACAACATGCTTTAAATATAGAGGATGGTTTAGATGGATTACGCTACAATAATATTGTCATTGCGACCGATGCCGATGTGGATGGAATGCACATTCGTTTATTGATGCTGACCTTCTTTTTACAGTTCTTCCCTGATTTAGTAAAAAGAGGCCATGTATTTGTTTTAGAAACTCCTTTATTCCGTGTCAGAAATAAACAGAAAACCATCTATTGTTACGATGAATCGGAAAAACAAAAAGCAATTAGCGAATTAGGTAATAAACCTGAGATTACTCGATTTAAAGGATTGGGAGAGATTAGTCCAGAGGAATTTGGCAAATTCATTAATGCAGACATAAAGTTAGCTCCAGTGATTTTAGAACAAGGGGATCATATTCAACATTTGTTAGAATATTATATGGGTAAAAATACCCCAGAAAGACAGGAGTTTATTATCAATAATTTAAAAGTTGAACTAGACAAAGCAAATGATACACATAGTATTTAACAACGCAGATATAGCTGCTTTAGAAGCTGCTATTGAATTAGATGAATCTTTAGCTGGAAAGATTATTGAGATTAAGGACGACTATGCAGTTGGCCCTATCATGGATATTTATGAAACAGAAGGATATCAGACAAGAAGAGATTGGTGGAAGGATGTTTTAGCGCATTCTCCTTATCAAGATCAATTAGACATTGTGGATGATAAATTAACTGTTCATCATTTACATACTTCTTTGAACCATGATGAGAATGAAATGATTTGGATATGGATGGGTCAAAATGTACATGATGTATGTGGTTATTACTGGTTGATGAGTCAGTTTAAGGAATACCAAAGCAGGATTCATGTATTGTATTTAAATAATTTGCCTTTCTTGAATGAAAAAGGGCAATTGTTTTATCCAACCCATTTAAGTCAAATTCAACCTAAGGAATTCTTAAAAGCTAAGAAATTAGCAAGACCAATTACTTTAAGTGAGTTTGAATTGGATCCAGATGAATGGAAAAAATTATGCAATGAAAACGAAGGTGTTCGATATTTAGATGGTGGCAAGAAAATCATCAGTATGGGCATTGGCTATTATGACAAAGAAATCCTGTCCTTGTTAACTAAAAATGCACAGAAATTACCAAGTGCAATAGCTAATATTTTAAATAAGATGAAAGTGAAAACGGGAGATGCATTTATTGTATCTCGTTTAAAAGCTTTAGAATTGGATGGCAAGTTAGTGATTGCAGGAGATTGGAATAAAGGATGGAAAGATATGGTGGTTCAAATGCCTGGAGGATCTGCAATAGTCAATGAAATTGAAGCATAATTAAAGATCATGTCTGTACAAATTCATCCTATCGATATTAAAGCAGTTGATGAGCGTGGGGCGCTTCACTTTTTTAGTACAGAAAGAACTGGTGAATTTTTATTGGTCTACAGAAATGCTGGAACAATAAGTGGACAACATTATCACAAAGGCATTTCAGCAGGTAAAAATCCGGAGGATATGCTTTTAGTGCAAGGAAAAGCAAATTTGCACTGGAAAGATCTGGTAACAAATGAAGAGAAGACAATTGAATTGATTGCGCCAATTAGGGTTAAGATCCCAGCAAATATCTGGCATGAATTGATTGCGATCACAGACATTGTTTTTATTGAATTAAATAGTTTAAGTGACGGAAGTGAAGATACACATCGGATCTAGTAGTTACGAATTAGTATAGTTATGGCAAAAGAGAAAAATTTAAGTAGGGTAACAGAAAATGAATCAGGTGTTCAAGGACAGTATAAAAACTGGTTCTTGGATTATGCTTCATATGTTATTCTTGAAAGAGCAGTTCCTGCAATTGAAGATGGTTTAAAGCCAGTTCAAAGAAGAATCCTTCATGCCATGAAAGAGATGGATGATGGACGATTTAATAAAGTAGCCAATATTATTGGTCAAAGCATGCAATACCATCCACATGGTGATGCGAGTATTGGTGATGCCTTAGTGAATATTGGTCAAAAGAATTTATTGGTCGAAACTCAAGGAAACTGGGGTGATGTAAGAACAGGTGATTCAGCAGCTGCATCTCGTTACATTGAAGCTAGATTGAGCAAATTCGCTTTAGAAGTTGCTTTCAATGCTAAAACTACTGAATGGGCCCTTAGTTATGATGGTCGTAAGAATGAGCCAGTCACTTTGCCAATGAAATTTCCTTTGTTATTGGCACAAGGAGCTGATGGTATTGCGGTTGGTTTATCCACTAAAATTTTGCCACATAATTTTAATGAATTGATTGATGCGAGCGTCAAATATTTAAGAGGACGTAAATTTGAATTGCTACCCGATTTTCAAACAGGCGGGATGATAGATGCATCAGCTTATAACGATGGGAAGCGCGGTGGAAAAGTAAGAGTTAGAGCACATATAGAAGAGTTGGATAAGAAGACATTGGTGATTAAAGATGTACCCTATGGTGTTACCACAACTCAATTGATGGAAAGTATTACCAAGGCAAATGACCAAGGTAAAATCAAAATCAAAAAAGTAACCGATGTAACAGCAGCGCAAGTTGAAATTCAAATTGATTTAGCCACAGGAATTTCTCCTGATATCACCATTGATGCATTGTACGCATTTACTGATTGCGAAATCAGTTTATCACCCAATGCATGTGTGATTGTAAATCAAAGACCTCAATTTTTAGGCGCAAGTGATTTGTTAAGATATTCTGTCGATCATACTAAAGCATTATTAAAAGCAGAATTGGAAATCCATTTACAAGAGTTATTGGATAAATGGCATTTCACTAGTTTGGAAAAAATCTTCTTTGAAGAAAAGATCTACCAAGAATTAGAGAAAAAGCATCTTAACTGGGATAAGGTGATGGATGCAATAGATAAAGCATTTGAGCCATTCAAAAAGAAATTCAAGAAACCAATCGAAAGAGCTGACTTATTGAAGTTAACAGATAAGCCAGTTAGAAGAATTTATAAATTAGATATCGAAGATTTAATTGCACAAATAAAATCAATTGAAGCTGATATCAAGGAAGTAAAACACAATTTGGAAAATTTAGTAGACTATGCGGTTAGCTACTATGAAAATTTACAAAAGAAATACGGCAAAGGAAAAGAGCGTAAGACTGAATTGAAAGAGTTCGATACCATTCAGGTGAAGCAAGTTGCTATTGCGAATACAAAGTTATATATCAATAGAGCGGAAGGCTTTATTGGTACTAGTTTAAAGAAGGATGAATTCCTTTGTGACTGTACCGATTATGATGACATTATTGCATTTACCAAAGGTGGTACAATGAAAGTGGTAAAAGTTTCTGATAAAATATTTATTGGAAAAGATATTATCCATGCTGCAGTATTCCAGAAGAATGATGAACGTACTACCTACAATATGATTTATGTAGATGGTGCGACTGGCGTGAGTTATGCAAAACGATTCAATGTAACCGGAGTTACAAGAGATAAAGAATATGTATTAGCAAAGAGTTTGGAGAAATCTAAAGTGCATTATCTTTCTATCAATGCTAACGGTGAAGCAGAATCAGTGAAAATTGTGTTAAGTCCAAACTGTAGTGCTAGAATTAAGGAATTTGATTTCTTCTTTGAAACATTAGAAGTAAAAGGAAGAAGTAGTGTGGGTAATCAAGTCACTAAATATCCAGTCAAAGCGGTTAAATTAAAAGAAGCTGGTAAAAGCACTTTGGTGGGTAGGAAATTATGGTTTGATGATAAGTTTGGCAGATTGAATACAGAAGAGAAAGGCCAATATTTAGGAACTTTTGAAGACGAGAAGATCATTGTCATTACTAAAGACGGTAATTACGAAGTAACTGATACAGAATTGACACAAAGATTTGATCCAGAGAAAGTGCTATTCATGGAGAAATTCAATCCCGAAAAAGTGATCACAGCTGTGTATTTGGATAAAGAAAAGCTACAATTTAATATTAAACGTTTTAAGATTGAAACGACTACCTTAAAAACACCTTTCTCCTTTATAAAAGAGGGGAACGGAAACTATGTAGCCGCAGTTTCAACGCATATTGAACCAGTTTTGGTTGTTGTATCTGGTAAAGGTACACAACAGAGAAAGGCTAAGTTCAAAGTAAGTAAAATGGTAGATGTAATGGGGTCTAAAGCAGTAGGTACTAAATTGGTTGATTTTAGTAAATCAATCGAAATGGAATGGGAAACTAAAGTAGTCATAAAAGATCCTAACGACGAACAACCAGAATTGTTCTAATTTTGTATAAAATCAAGTATATATGTCAACCATCAATGTAGGTCAATTTAATTTAATGCGTGTAGACCGAAAGGTGGACTTTGGTTTTTATATGGATGATGGAGCTGAAGGCGTATTGTTGCCAAAACGTTTTGTTCCTTCTGGCTTACAAGTTGGTGATACAATAAGTGTTTTTGTTTACCACGACTCAGATAATAGATTAATTGCAACTACTCAAGAGCCTTTCGCTGTGGTTGGTGATATTGCCGCATTAAAAGTGGTTGCCCTTACAAAGCAAGGTGCATTTATGGATTGGGGATTAATGAAAGATCTATTTGTGCCTGTGTCTCAACAACTTTCTAGCATGCGTTTAGGAGGAAAGTATTTGGTAAAGTTGTATTTAGACAAACAAACAGGAAGAGTCGCTGCCACTGAAAAAATAGACAACCAAATTAGCAATGATGTCTTAACCGTAAAAGAAGGGGAGAAGGTTAAATTACAAGTGTATCGTGAAACTGATATCGGTTATGTAGTGATTGTGAATCAGGTACATCAAGGCTTAGTGTATAAAAATGAAGTATTTACCCATTTACATATTGGACAAATTATTGACGAAGGTTTTGTAAAGAAAATCAGAGAAGATAATAAATTAGATATTGGTATTGGTAAACAAGGTGTCGAAAAATTAGATGATGATCAATTAAAATTGATTCAATTATTGAAGTTACATAAAGGCTTCTTGCCCTATCATGATAAATCTTCGCCTGAAGACATCTATGCCTTTTTTGGAATTAGTAAAAAGGCGTTCAAAATGAATGTAGGAATGTTGTACAAGTCTAAAAAAATAACAATAGAAGAAGGCGGAATAAGATTAATACCAGAATCTACCGACACTCCAGAAGCTCAAATAAAATAATCAACACATCTCAAAGCAAATCCTATGTCTAAAGAAGTATTCATTGTAGCAGCTGTAAGAACACCTATTGGATCATTCGGCGGATCTTTAAAAAGTTGTACTGCAACTCAATTAGGAGCAGTAGCCATTAAAGGTGCGTTGGATAAAATTCAATTAGACATTAACTTAGTGGATGAAGTGTATATGGGGTCTGTAATTCAAGCAGGTTTGGGTCAAGCACCAGCTAGACAAGCAGCTAAATTGGCTGGCTTACCAGATAAAGTAATATGTACCACCATCAATAAAGTATGTGCTAGTGGTATGAAATCTATTGCCCTAGCTGCGCAGCAAATTTTATTAGGTGATGCTGATGTTGTCATCGCAGGTGGGATGGAAAGTATGAGTAATGTTCCTTTCTATAATATGCATCAACGTTGGGGAAATAAATATGGTGATACAACACTTTTAGACGGATTGGCAAAAGATGGTTTAGTAGATGTATATGATCAAGTTGCGATGGGTAATTTTGCAGATTTATGTGCAACAGAAAATGAGATTTCAAGAGCAGATCAAGATGAATTTGCGATTGGCAGTTATACTAAATCTCAAGCTGCAATTGAAAAAGGATTATTCCAAAATGAAATTGTTCCTGTAGTTATACCTCAAAGAAAAGGTGATCCAATCACCATCACAAACGACGAAGAACCATTCAACGTTAAATTTGATAAAATAGCTAGTTTAAATCCTGCATTTAGTAAAACAGGAACCGTAACTGCTGCAAATGCTAGTACCATGAATGATGGTGCGGCTGCAATGGTGTTGATGAGTGGAGAGAAAATGAAATCACTTGGGTTAAAACCTTTAGCTAAAATCACCAGTTTTGCGGATGCAGAACAAGATCCTAAATGGTTTACAACTGCTCCAGCTTTAGCCTTACCAAAGGCACTTAAAAAAGCCAATTTATCTTCTACTGAAATTGATTTCTTTGAATTCAATGAAGCATTCTCTGTTGTGGGAATCGTCAATACAAAACTTTTAAAGCTTGACCCATCAAAAGTAAATACTAGAGGTGGAGCTGTGTCTCTTGGACATCCACTAGGATGTAGCGGAGCAAGAATCATGGTCACATTAACCCATATTTTGCAAGACAATCAAGCAAAATACGGTGCAGCTGCTATTTGTAATGGTGGTGGAGGTGCAAGTGCAATGATTATAGAAAGGATATAAGCTCATCCATCATGATCCCGTAATGGCTTTCATCATAAATGCATTCTCCGTTTTTAATTAAAATAACTTGAGGAGACTCATGGTGTACTTGAAAAAATTCAGCGATTGCATTGGAAATTGGTCTGAAATTCAAAAGGTCTAAGTAATGAAAGTCAACATTTTCAGGTGCTTCAGCACGCTCAAATCTATCTAGAGCCATTCTGCTAATACTGCAGGTTGTACTATGTTTAAAGATCACTTGAGGGGTCGTAAAAGAAGCTGCTTTAATTTGTTCTAGTTGTTCTAAAGCGTTTATTGGCTGCCAATTCATTTGTGCTGATTTAAGGTGTAAAATTACACAATTCTTTTGAAGTATTTTCTCTTGAATCTGTTTTTAGTATGGCAGATTGTTTAACTTCGGTATATAATTAAGCTTATGCGATTACAACTTTCCCAGCCAATCTGTTTCATAGATTTAGAAACCACAGGTATCAATGTTAGTACGGATAAAATTGTGGAAATTGCCATAGTTAAAATCATGCCGGATGGTTCAAAATTGGTAAAACGAAAGTTGATCAATCCAGAAATGCCCATTCCCGCAGTGACCACAGCAGTTCATGGAATTACAGATGAAATGGTCAAAGATGCGCCTACTTTTAAACAAGTTGCCAATGAGATAAAGCAATTTTTAGAAGGCGCTGATTTAGCAGGATACAATAGCAATCGCTTTGATATTCCAATGTTAAATGAGGAATTTTTGAGGGCTGGCATAGCTGTTGATATTGAATCAAGAAAACTATTGGATGTACAGAAAGTGTTTCATATGATGGAACAAAGAACTTTAACTGCGGCCTATAAGTTTTATTGCAATAAAAGTTTGGAGGATGCGCATACAGCAGAAGCTGATGCTACCGCTACATGGGAGGTTTTAGAAGCGCAACTAGAACGTTACCCAACCATTGGCAACACAGTTGAATCGATTGTTAAGTTTACTGGAGAAGATCAAATTGTTGACTTTGCACGTCGATTTGTGATGGAGAACGGAGTTGAAACCTTTAATTTTGGAAAACACAAAGGCAAGCCTGTTACACAGGTATTGAAAGAGGAACCTCAATATTATGATTGGATGATGAAAGGTGATTTTGCTTTACATACAAAACAAAAACTGACAGAGATTTTAAATAGAACTATATTAAAAAAATAATTTATATTTACAATACATTAACCTCTATATTTTTTACTATATCCCCCAATAGAAAGTGAAGAAAATTGTTATCATACCAACTTATAATGAAAAAGAAAACATTGCTGCTATCATTCATGCGGTGATTGTTCTAGGTAATCAATACCACGTTTTAGTGGTGGATGATGGTTCGCCGGATGGCACAGCTTCAATTGTTAAAGGTTTAATGCAGGAACATCCTGATAAAATATTCATTCAAGAAAGAAAAGGCAAACTTGGTTTAGGTACAGCTTATATACATGGGTTCAAGTGGGCTTTAGCCAATCAATATGACTATATATTCGAAATGGATGCCGATTTCTCTCACAATCCTTTGGACTTAGATAGATTATTAGCAGCTTGTGAAAATGGAGCAGATGTGGCCATTGGGAGTAGGTATGTTAAAGGTGGTGCTACTGAAAATTGGCCTTTAGATCGATTGATTTATTCTAAAGGAGGTTCTCTTTATACAAGAATTATTACAGGAATGCCTGTGAAAGATCCAACAGCAGGATTTATGTGTTATAAGCATAAAGTGCTTGCATCTATGCAATTGGATAATATTAAATTCATTGGATACGCCTTCCAAATTGAAATGAAATTTGCTTCTTGGCGCTTAGGCTTTAAATTAAAAGAAGTTCCTATCACATTTATCGATAGAAAAATCGGTATCAGTAAGATGTCTAAAGGGATCATCAAAGAAGCGGTTCTTGGTGTATTGAGTATGCAATGGCAATCATTTACAGGTCGCTTCATTAAACATATTAAGCGTGAGCAGCTTTAAGCGATCTTTAATACAATTACACGTTTTTGTTTTTTTAGCTGGATTAACAGCTCCTATTGGGAATCTTATTCAATTGAATGGTCTTATTTTGGTGTTTTACAGAATGTTATTGACTGTATTAGCATTGATTCCGATTTATTTGTCGCATCGATCATCCAATAAAGTTTCATTAAAAGAAAAGGGTAGATTGATGTCAATCGGTGTGCTTATCGCCATTCATTGGGTTTGTTTTTATGGTAGCATCAAATTAGCCAATGTTTCTATTGCATTAGTTTGTATTTCTAGTGTAGGTATTTTTACTGCAGTATTAGAACCTTTTATATTTAAAACAAAATTGATTTGGAATGATCTTTTGATTGGCTTACTAAGTCTAATTGGTATTTTCTTCATATTTCAATTTGACATTCACTTTAGAACTGGCATTCTAGTTGGGTTGGTTTCGGCTTTATTTGCCTCTGTATTTACCATCATCAATAAAAGGTTAACTACGCAGCATACTACACAGACTATCCAAACTTTTGAAATGATTGGGGGGTTGGGTTTTCTTACTTTAGTGATATTGGGTATCAATGCCTATCAGCAAAGTCCATTTATTATCCCCACCACATCTGATTGGTTTTGGCTCATCATCTTGTCATTGGTTTGTACCGTACTTGCCAACCATTTAATGCTTAACGCGTTAAAAAGAATCAGTGCATTCACAATGAACGTAACCCTTAATTTAGAGCCCGTTTATGGTATTATTATCGCTATTATCTTGTTTCAGGAGCAAAAACAAATGGGTAAAGGCTTTTATATCGGCATAGTTTTAATTGCTATTTCTGTTATGCTTCAAATGCTTCGAGTTTTGCGTCAGCAAATTCGTAAATAGATTGTCATTTTTTTTAAAACTTGTCGTAAATTGATTATTCAATTTAAATCCATATGAAGCGTATTTTATGCTCTTGTTTGTTCTTGTTATCTATAGCAGTTCAAGCTCAAAAAAAACCATTAGATCATACAGTCTATGACCAATGGCAGTCTTTAAAAGATGTTGTTTTGTCCAATGATGGTAGTTGGATGTCTTATACGATTGCTCCACAAGAAGGAGATGCAATCTTATATGTCAAAAATCTTAAGACAAAACAAGCTTTTACTATTGACCGTGGAACTCAGGCTCAATTCACTGAAAATAGTAGTTTTTTAATTGCCAAAATCAAGCCCACGTTTAACGAAACAAGACAAGCTAAGATTAGCAAGAAGAAGCCAGAAGAAATGCCAAAAGATAGTTTATTGATTGTAGATTTACAGTCTAATGAAATTAAAAAAATTGCATCTGTAAAATCGTTTCAATTAGCAGAGAAAAATAGTCAAACGCTAGTTTATTTAAAAGATAAAAAAGCAGATATAAATAAAGAGGGTTCAGAGTTGGTTGTGTTGACTTTGCAAAATAAATCAGAACGTGTTTTCACAAGTATTACACAGTATCAAATACATCCTTACGGTCAATCTGTTGCAGCCTTTCAAACCAAGACAAAATTAAATCCTTCCAAATTAATTGTAGCATCTTCCACAGATACCACTTTTAAAACGCTTTCTTCCAATATTTTCAATGCCAGTAATTTAGTTTGGGATGAACAAGGCAAACAACTAGCTTATTTGGTAGAAAAAGATAGTACACATAAAGCACTTCAAAAAGATCTAAGATTAGCCTATTATACTGAACAAGCAGATTCAGCAAAGTATGTTTTTGATAGAACACATAATGTTATGCCAAATCAATATACTATTGGCGGTGACAAGAAATTAAATTTTAGTAAATCTGGTGCTGTATTAAGTTTGGGTATACAGCCCATCTTGCCCATTAAAGACACTAGTTTGCCAGAATTCGATAGAGTAAGTGTTGATATTTGGAATTACAATGATGCCAATTTGCAATCAACTCAGTTGAAAAGTTTGGATGCTAGTTTAAAAAGTACAGAAGCGATTGTGTTTAAGCCAGCAACGAATCAATTCACTTATCTGGGAAAAATAAATGATCGTCAAATTCAAATGACGAATGAAGGTGATGGTCAATTTGCAATTGCTAATATCGATTCAAACTATACGATTGAAAGTCAATGGCAGGGATATGGCAAAAGAGATTTATACCTTATAAATGTTAATACAAGTCAAAGACATTTAATTCAAAAAGGATTAAAAAGTAGTTTAGTAACCCCTTCTTATGATGGAAGTTTAATTGTTTTTTATGATGAAATATCAAAACAATTCAAATCTTTCAATACGGCTACACTGCAAACTAAGCAAATTGCAAAAGACATTCAATTTCCGCTTTATGACGAAGACAATGATGTGCCAGACGATCCTAATGCCTATGGTGTAGCCATGTGGATGGACAATCATAAAAGCTTCATACTATATGATCGATATGATCTTTGGTTAGTTGATGCTAGTGGATTAAATGCTTCCCAGCTTTTAACAAAAGGTCGTGCTAGTAAAACTGAATATCGTTTTGTAAAATTAGATGACGAGAAAAAGGTAATTGGGTTTAAGGATCAAATTTTATTAAAATCATATAATGAGATCAATAAAAAAGAAGGTATTGCTATATTAGATATGGGTAATAGATCTTTATTTACAATTGTTGAGCAGCCAATGCACTTCACCACAATGGTTGGTGCAAAAAATGCAAATCAATTGATTGTAATGCAAGAAGATGAAAAGAATGCAGCAAATATCTTCCAATATACATTCGCGCAAGAGAAGCAATCACCATCTGCAATTGCCACTTTGAATCCACAACAAAATGAGTATAATTGGATGCAAACCCAGTTGGTTAAGTGGAAAGCATATACGGGGAAAACAGCAGAAGGCATTTTATATTTACCTGAAGATTTTGATGCTAAAAAGAAATATCCAATGATTGTATATTTTTATGAAAGAAACAATCAAACATTACACAATTATTTACCTCCTGCTCCCACACCATCTAGGTTAAATATACCTTTCTTTGTAAGTCGTGGGTATGTGGTTTTCGTTCCAGATATTTGGTACAAAAAAGGGTATCCTGGACAAGGTGCTTATGATTATATTGTAAGTGGAACTAGAGCAATGGTACAAAAAGGGTTTATTGATAGTACTAGAATTGGTTTACAGGGACAAAGTTGGGGTGGTTATCAAATTGCATATTTAATTACTAAAACCAATTTATATGCTGCTGCATGGGCAGGAGCACCGGTTGTAAATATGACAAGTGCTTATGGGGGTATTCGTTGGGGTGCCGGTATCAATAGACAATTTCAATATGAGAAGACCCAAAGTAGGATAGGAGCTAACTTATGGGAGCGTCCAGATTTATACATTAAGAATTCACCGTTATTTGAATTGAATAAAGTAAAGACTCCAATAGTGATAATGAGCAATGATGCTGATGATGCGGTGCCTTGGTATCAAGGTATTGAAATGTTTACAGCAATGCGTAGATTGTCAAAACCTATTTGGATGTTAGTGTACAATAATGAGGCACACAATTTAGTTGAAAGGAAAAATAGAAAAGACATTCAAATTAGAGAACAACAGTTTTTTGATCATTATCTAAAAGGTGCGCCAATGCCAATTTGGATGTCAAAAGGAGTTCCTGCTATTATGAAGGGTAGGGACTTAGGGTTAAGCTATTGATCATCTATCGTTGTCAACTTACTATAACAATAAAGCCTCCAAATGGAGGCTTTATTGTTATGTTGATTTATTTCTAAACTATTAAACGTATTGAAACCATTGTCTGTTGGTATCCCAGTTTTCAAATGCTTTTGCAACAGCAGATAAGAAACTAGAGCCCATTGCGCCGTCTACTATTCTGTGATCATAGCTCATTGACAAGTACATCATATGACGTACAAGAATTGCATCACCAGCAGGAGTTTCAATCACGACCGGACGTTTCTTTATTGCGCCTAATGCCAATATAGCTACCTGAGGTTGCGGTATAATTGGTGTACCCATAATGGATCCAAAAGTACCCACATTGGTTACAGTGAAAGTACCACCTTGTGTATCCTGAGGCTTTAATTGATTGTTTCTAGCAGCAGTTGCTAAATTATTTACCGCTTTACTTAATCCAACAATACTCAATTGATTTGCCCCTTTAATTACTGGAACAATTAAGTTGCCCGATGGCAAAGCTGTTGCCATTCCAATATTGATGTCCTTCTTTAAAATAATATTTTCACCTTGTAAGCTACAATTGATATAAGGAAATTGCTCTAATGTTTTTGCAATACATTCCATGAACATTGGAGTAAAAGTTAACTTTGTACCTTCTCTTTTTTCAAATAGTTGTTTTACTTTCTCTCTCCAAACTACCATATTGGTCACATCCGCCTCCACAAATGAAGTTACGTGTGGGCTTGTTTGGACACTATCAACCATATGCTTTGCGATTAGCTTACGCATACGATCCATTTCTATAATCTCTGTATTCCCTGTGATAATCACTTCATCTGGACTAGCAAATTTACCTGCAGCATTAGATGAATTGAATCCATAATCTACGGGTGGGAAAATATTGTTTGAATTCGAATTTTGAATTGGTGCTGAAACAACAGGTGCAGCTGCTGCTGGAGCAACAGGGGCTGTTGTAGTTTGCGCAACAATTGTTGGTTGAACTAGCCCAGACTTTTTGTTGGCTACATATTGTAAGATATCTTTTTTAGATACTCTACCTTGACTTCCTGTTCCAGGAATTTGTTGTAATTCATTTAAACTTACACCTTCATTTTGTGCAATATTTAAAACCAATGGTGAAAAGAAACGTATATCATTTGATGTGTCTTGTTGACCATCAAAATTGTTTGCTGTAGGTGTAAACGGAACTTCTTCAACAACAGTTGATGCTGTAGGTGTTGATTCAGGTAAAGTTTGCTTCACTACTTCAGGCTGAATACTACCACTTGTTTGTATTCTTGCGATGACTGTTCCAATTGGAACAACAGAATTTACATCAAATAGAATTTCTGTAATTGTACCGGCCGCAGTAGAAGGTATTTCACTGTCAACTTTATCAGTTGCAATATCAAGTAAAGTTTCATCTAGTTGGATCGTATCACCTACCGCTTTATGCCATTTTAAAATGGTTGCTTCCATGATACTCTCACCCAATTTCGGCAAAATCAAGTCAACTACAGACATAGGGAATAATTTTAGCAAAAATAAGACTAAATCTTATTGATTATGAGTAACCTAAGTAAATTTATAGCCTGGTTGGCAGTCACTTCAATATTCTTTTGGCGGTCAAATCTTAGATAAAAGACCTTAGATACCACTTTTTCCTTATTGGAGACCCCAATCCACACCATTCCTAGTGGTTTTTCGTCAGTTTGTCCTGAGGGCCCCATGATACCACTCACGGAAATGCCAAAATCTGTCTTCATTTTAGACCTAATGGCTACAGCCATTTGTTCTACAGCCTCTTTACTAACTGCACCAACTGTTTGTAAAATACTGGTAGGAACGTCCAAAAATTCGGTTTTGATTCGATTGTCATAACTGACAACGCTTCCTGTAAAGAACGAGGATGATCCAGCATGTTTTGATAATAGATGCCCAATATATCCACCAGTGCAACTTTCAGCTGTTGCGACAGTATGATTTTGATCCTTTAACAGTCGACCAACCACCACTTCTAAGGGTTCATCTTTGTCTGTTACAAGGAAATCCTTCACTTTTTCCTTTAATTGCTCGAAAAGCTGATCCAATTGACTATTTAAACTGGTTGCATCGTCACTTTTGCCTGTCAATCTTAACCTAACCATGCCGTAGGATGGTAGGTAAGCTAATTTCACATGGGGTGGAAGATTTGTTTCAAAATCTATTATGGATTCTGCTAAAAAAGATTCTCCAACACCTGCTGTTAATAAAGTTCTATGAGCAATGACGCCTAATTTTAGCCTTTCAAGAAGTATCGGTAGTACCTTTTCATTGGTTAACCATTGCATTTCATGCGGTACTCCAGGCAAGGAGAAAATTAAGGTTTCATTTTTCTTAAAAAGCATACCAGGTGCAGTTCCTGACTGATTGAACAAAACCTCACATACATCAGGTACTTCGGCTTGTTTACGATTGCGCTCAATCATTGGTTTTTTATGGATCTGCTCAAAAATATAGCTGATATGATCTAGGGTAGCCTGATCAACGACCATTTTGCCTCCAAAATAACGATTCAATAATGGTTTGGTAATATCATCTGCAGTAGGGCCTAATCCTCCTGTGAGGATGACTACTTGGCTTTTTTGTATTGCTGTATCCAATGCATTGGTAATAGCTTCTACTTCATCACCTACAGCGATTCGTTGATGTACCGCAATACCGATGGAATTTAACTTTTGAGCGATATAAGCACTATTGGTATCAATCACTTGACCGATTAATAATTCGTCACCAATCGTGATAATAGTAGCCTGTACTTGATCCATCATAAATGCTTCAATTAGGTTGCAAAGTAAACCAAAAAAAGGCGGTTTAACTAAAATAGACGCCTAGTTTTTCCTTCATAATGGCAGGCATTTCGGCCCTTTTACCCATATCGGCATCCATAAAATAGAGTTTAACTTGTCCAATCGTTAAAAGCTTCCCAGATTCATTGTACACTTCTTGATCGAACACGATTTTATGGTCAGTTGGTAATGTTTTAATTTGACTTTTGATGGTTATAAGGTCATCATATTTAGCAGGTCTTAAATACTTAATATTCAACTCAACAACAGGTAGAATGATGCCCATATCTTCAATGTCTTTGTAAGACACACCCAAGTGACGGATGGCTTCTACTCGTCCTATCTCAAAATACATGGCATAATTTCCATAATACACGACATCCATTCTGTCGGTTTCCGCATACCTGACCCTAACTGTTGTTGTATGTTCGTACATTTTTATTGCATTTGTTGACAAATTTAAGGATTGTATCTGTTTTTCCACAATAAGGTTATTTAACGAAGCGTTTTATAATCATAGTGTAATTTTATAATACTATCCAAAATACTGGCTCCTATGTTAAAAACAAACCAAAAAGCAAGTACAACAACATTGCTTTTATGCTTCTTGTTGCTATTCAATTCTAGCGTATCAAGTCAGGTAATGAAATTTGATGCTCCGCTGAGTCAACTATATCAAAATGGATTAAAATCATTGCAGCAAGGAGATAGCTTAATAGCGTATCAAACCATTCAATCTGCACATTTTTTTGAACCAAATGATGTGGATATTGCTTTTCATTATCATTTGTTATCCGTTGCTTTAGAAAAAGAATTTGCTATCAAGAATGCTGAAAATTGGTTGGCAACTAGTAAAAATAAAATTTATCATTCAAGATTGAATTTCGAATTGGCTAAATATTATTTTAGAAAACAAAATGTTGATCCTGCAATATTAGCATATCAAAAAATTAGTATTGATGATCTTGAAAATAATGAATTGGCCTTAATGCAATTTCAATTAGGGTATTTATATTTTAAAAAAGGAGACTGGGAACAATCAACAAATTATTTATACAGTATAAGACAAATTCAGTCTAGTCCATTTTATAGAGATGCAAATTATTATGCTGGTTTTGTCGCATTACAAAAAAAGGATTTTAAACTAGCTCTAAGTTGTTTTAAGATTGCTGAGCAAAGTCAGGCCTATAAAACTTTGACGCCTTTTTATATCAGTCAGTTATATTATTTTTTAGGGGATATTGATGCAGCACTTAAAAATACAGAACAAGCTTTACTATTAAAAGGGCAGTACTACACAAGTCAACTTTCACAATTAATGGGTCACTTGTTGTTTGAGCAAAAACAATATGAAAAAGCACTGCCTTATTTGGCAACATATGTTGCATCGCAAAAACAAGTTGAACCACAAGATTTATATCAATTATCATTTTGCTATTTCCAATCTCAACAATGGAATGATGCTATACAAGGCTTTAAGCAACTAGCGAATGTAGAGGATTCATTAGGTCAAAATAGTATGTATTTATTAGCGACATCCTATTTAAAAATAAATGATAAAATTGGGGCCAAAAATGCGTTTTTACTTTGTGCCACTAAAAGTCAAAATTTAGCCCAAAAAGAAATTGCCTTATTCAATTATGCAAAACTATCTATTGAATTAAAAGAGTATAGTGTAGCAATACAATCAATTGAAAAATTCAATCAACTGTATCCCAATAGTGATTATATTAATGAAGCTAAAGGCTTATATGTCACTTCACTAGCCTATAGTAGTGACTTTAACAAAGCCTATGATGCTTATCAAAAAATGGACACATTAAATGAGACATTATTAAAATTGTATCCAAATATCCTTTACGGGAAAGCTGCTTTGTTGATCAACGATGGTTTAAATGAAAAAGCATATGAGTTATTCAATCAAGTTCAAAACTTACCCTATAATAATAAAGTATTAGCACAAACTCATTTTTGGATAGGGGAGCTTTCCTATAAAATGGGAAGAATAGAAGATGCAATAGACCATTTGGAAAAATATTTAGTAGATCCAATTGAAATGGGTGAAATATCAAAAAAACATGCCAACTATACATTAGGTTATTGTTATCTAAAAAACAATAATTATTCAAAAGCATTACAACTATTCACCATTGCTGCTGATTTTAATCCCTATGCCGAATCTTCACCTTATCAAAAAGATGCATTAGTAAGATTGGCAGATTGTCAATTTATGACAAAGCAATACAAACAGGCATTAAAATCATATCAAAAGATCATTGATCTTGGATGGAATTTTGAAGATTATGCATTTTTACAAAAAGCAATTATATATGGAGCACTGGGCCTAAATAAAGAAAAATTAAAAATACTAAATAGCTATGATAACGATTTTGGTCAATCTATCTATTTAAGTGACGCTAGAATGGAATTGGCAGATACCTATACTAGTAAGGAACAATTTCAAGAAGCAATTGCCCCATTATCTAAAATTCTATTAGACAATAAGGCAACTGAATTTTATCCTGTTGCTTATTATAAATTAGGTATCGTTTACTTTAATTTAAATAAAAATCAAGAAGCTTTACAGAACTTTAAGTCCTTATATAGCGCTTATCCGAATGCAGAGGAAAGTAATAATGCAATAGAATATATAAGAAATATATTTGTAGAAGAGCAACAGCCAGAGGCGTATGTACAATTCATGAATGATTTTGGTAAGCCATTGTCTTATAATGAACAAGATTCATTAATATATAGAGCTGCGATTATTCAATATGAAGATAAAAAATATACCAATTCTGCCATTGGTTTCAAAAAATACTTATCTCTTTACCCTGAAGGTAAATACCAATTAGATGCAATGAACTACTTAGCAGAAATGGCTTATTCTATGGATCAATACGATTCTGCGGCTATATATTTTGGTAAAATCGCAAATAAAGCACCCAATAAATTTGCAGAAAGAGCCGCAATTGTAGCAGCTAGATTACACTATTTTAATTTGAAAGATTATGTTGCTGCCGAACAATATTTCAAAATTGTTTTACAATATGCGACACAACAAGAACAAAAAAATGAAGCTATAAAAGGATTACTAAGATGTCAATATAAAGCCGAAAATTGGGCCGAAGCTGCTACAACTGCTGAATTAATATTAGCAGAAAAAAATAGTGCTAGTGACGATATTTTAATGGCTAATATGGCAAAATATCATCAAACTATTTTGCAGCAAGACACTTCAAATGCTTTACAAATCTTAAATACAGTACTTAAATCTAATAGTTCTGTATTTACAGCAGAGGCGCATTATTTAACTGCATTGATCTATTTCAATCAAAAGAAATACAATTTAGCAGAGAAAACTGCATTTGATGTCATTAAGAAACAAGCTTCTTATGAGTTCTGGGTGACTAAAACTTATATTTTATTAGGCGATATCTATTTAGCTCAAAATGATACGTTTAATGCTATTGCAACTTATAAGAGTATTGCAGAGAATGCAACAATTCCTGCATTACAACAAATTGCTTCAGATAAATTGAAAGCAATCAGTGAAAATATTAAAGCTCAATAAAGAAATATTATGAAATCAATTATACGATTCGGTTTATTATGTGTTGCTTTAATTTGTTTTAGCAATATGGCTATTTCTCAGAAAAGAAATAAGAAGAAAGTGAAAACTTCTATTAGTTCAAAAAAGAAAAAGCCATCAAAAAAAACATCCTCAAAAAAGAAAAAATCAGTCAAGAAAAATGCTGCTAAAAAAAGACCTACAACAGTTAAATATGTAGCGCCTGTTAAATATGAACAACTGGTATCCATCTCCAATATACCTACGAAGTCGAATCTAGTAGATAGCACTCCTGAAAAAGTAATTAATATTGTTTCTGCATTCAAACCACAATTAAAAAATATTGCTAAAATTGGGTTTTTGAATGCTACAGCCATTGTGGATACCAATACGGTTATTTTATCCTATCAAGTTCCTAGTCAAAACTTAAGCTTTCAATATCAGCCAATTGCACTAGTGCCAAGAGCAATTAAGAAAGATAGTCTAATAAGTTATAGACAGACTGCTAATTTCAAAATTGGCATGGGTAATTATTTTAATCAACTTTTACAGGGTCAATTTGGACTACTAGATCAAAAAAATCAACAACATAATTTGGTTATCAACAATGCATCTATTGAAGGAGCTCATCCTGTTCAGAAATGGAACAGTTTTGGGCTAAATTATACAGGAGCAATGGCTGTTAACCAACATAAAAATGTTCATTCTCAAATTTATTTTAATCAATCAAAGAGGTATAGATATGGATTAGTGCCTGATACCACCAATCTTCCACTTAGTAATTTTGAACAAAAATTCTCCATCATTGGTGCCAATTTAACACTTACTGATAAAATGAATTCGGACAAACAATTTCAGTATACCCCAACACTAACTTTTAATCATGGCAACCTGATCCATCAAGCCAAAGATGTAAATATAGAATTCAATAGTCCTATCTTTTTTAAGCTTAAAAATGAAGTGAATCTACATGCAGATTTAAATGTAAGTTTCAATCAGTTTACTCCTTTTAATAAGTCATCAACACAAAACTATTTTGTTCAATTGAATCCTTCTATTGCTTTGAGAAAATCCCATTTTCAATTGAATATGGGTGTAAGGCCAACCTATTCAAATGGATCATTTGCATTGTATCCTAAATTCGAATTAGTCAAACAATTAAAAGATACGAATATAATATTAGAGGCAGGATGGAAAACCATCCTAACAAACAATCAGCTTGTTCAATTATTGAGTCAAAATCATTGGATGATGGCGCCAAATGCATTGCCTATTAGTTCCAATGAGACAAAATATTTTCAAGTTGCTATTAAAGCCAATAAGCGCTTAAATTATGGTTTTAATATGTCTTTGAACGATTACCGTGAACTGCCGTTTTTTAATCAAACAAGGATGCCGAATAACCCAATGAATGAGGGTTTAAAATTTGATGTTTTGTTTGAAAAGAGAGCTATTGCTATTGAATTAAAAGGAGATTTAAGATATCAATTGAGTGACAAATTATTATGGAAAAATCACTTTAAGTATATTCAATTTAATTTGATTCGTGAAAACGATCAAGCTTGGGGAATCCTTCCATTTGAGTTCAATTCCCAGCTAGATTGGTTCTTTAGCAAAAAAATGCAGTTTGATGCTTCTGGTCAATTTTGGACTGGATCTAAAACAAGTGCTGGTCTAGGAAATGCTTATCAATTAAACAATACCTTTGTCCTGAATGCCGGTTTGCAATATGCAATTTCTGACAATTGGACATTTTGGGGAAAAGGGGAGAATTTATTAGACCAACAATACCAACGTTGGGCCAATTATCCTTCTTTAGGTGTTCAATTTTTAGCGGGTATACAATATAAATTTAGTAAATAATGATGCTACCAATTTTAGAAAAATATTTTTTAGAGCATGGGCAATTGGTTTTACCTGGTATGGGTCAATTAAATTTGAATCAGAAAGATGCCTTTCTTTCAGATGATCAGTTTCATCCACCGGTTGAGAAGATTGTTTTTGACCCTAATTCAGATCCCAATAATAAACCAAGTAAGTTATTTTACATTTATTTATCAGATCATTTAGATTGCACAATAGAACAAGCTATCATTGATTATGCCTCTTTTTTCACAGATCAATTAAATGCATCTAATATAGTAGACTTGGGCAATTTAGGTCAATTGAAACCAATCAATGACTCCTTTTCTTTTCAATCAAATTTTGATAGTGCTACCTATTTTCAAACAATACGCTTACAAAAAGTTTTAATCGAAGACCAATCAGAAAATAATTTTAATACATCATCTAATAATTGGTGGATCTTCCCATTGATTATAGCTACGATTGCTATAATTGCAATCCTTTTAAAATAAAGCAACATGAATTGTCCCATTTGCAATCACACCAATCCGCAAATAGCATTAGAAAGTCAAGACTTTTCATTAACACAAGAATGCTTTTCAATTTTACATTGTTCAAAGTGTAACTTAAGATTTACATCGCCTATTCCAAGTCAAAATGAAATAGGGAAGTACTATAAATTTACTGCCTATATATCTCATACCGATGTAAAGGAAGGTTGGATGAATCGTTTATACCATTACGTTAGGACTAAAACTTTAGCACAAAAAACAAAATGGGTACAATCATTATTTACAGGTCATAAGGGGCATCTATTAGATATTGGTGCTGGAACAGGTGCATTTGTGCACGCCATGCAACAGAAAGACTGGAGAGTCACTGGTTTGGAACCAGATGCATCAACAAGAGATAAGGCTTTTGAGAATTATAAAATACATTTACAATCTACCGATACCATTTTCGATTTACCTGAAAATGAATTTGAAGTCATTACCATGTGGCATGTTTTAGAACATGTCCATGCTTTAAAACCTTATTTAAATCAATGTTTTAAAAGTTTGAAGCACAATGGTAGATTAATCATCGCAGTGCCTAATTACACAAGCTTTGATGCTCAATTCTATAAAAAATATTGGGCAGCATATGATTTACCAAGACATTTATATCATTTTTCACCAAGTTCAATGGCTACTTTATTAAATGAATTAGGTTTCGAAATTGTGTCTTTAAAACCAATGTGGTATGATAGCTTCTATGTGAGTCTGCTTAGTGAAAAATACAGACATTCAGGGAAATTAGGTGGGATAAGAGCAGGAGTTGTTGGTTTAATCTCAAATTTATTCGCCATGAAAGATGCAACAAAAGCTAGTAGTATTATTTACGAAGTTAGAAAGCAATCAATACAAAACTATATTTAGTTCAACTTTACTTCTACTATAACGGGCCAACATTTGCCTGTTAAAAAATAGGTATTTGTTTCTTTTCTATAGGCAATGCCATTCAATACATAACCACCATCAATACTTAAGGGATTGTATTGCACTTTTGCCTGTGCAAGTAAATTACTACAATCCATTTTATTGGTAATTTTTCCAGTATTGGGATCAATCACAATGATTTCATTTTGTCCATAAATATTTGCAAAAATCTTTCCATCAACGTATTCCAATTCATTGATCATGCTTTGATAACCATATTGGTGATAGACACCAATTGTTTTTTGAATAGAAAAATCTTTAGGATTTACAAAATACAGATTACTACTACCAGTTGAAACGATTAATGAACTATCATTATGGGTCAATCCCCAACCTTCATAGGGCCAATTGAGTGTATTGATCAACTTTAAAGTTGTAGCATCATACACAAAAACTTGATGCTCTTCCCAGGTTAGTTGATAGATTTTTCCATTGAACACAGTGATACCTTCGCCAAA
>ERZ650308.94-NODE-94-length-47738-cov-7.979133_pt1 | contig 47738 bp, 35 predicted proteins | sample MGYA00376244_ERZ650308 | MGnify/ENA primary metagenome ERZ650308 (study PRJEB26733, sample SAMN07839295) | wastewater metagenome | biome: small river; feature: stream; material: water | place: USA: North Carolina | collected 2016-04-26 ... | reverse complement strand
GCAAATTTAAAGATGAAGATGCAGGTAATGAAAGATGGGTAAGATTCATTTGGAACCAGTATAGCTCTATGAGGCCATAAGTAGGGATTCTGGTTTAAATCATCCAAGTCATCCAGAATCCCTTGAAATCAATTATTGATCAAATGTTGCTTCGATAACCGCTTTCAAAGCATCAATATCCATATTACCTGTTTTTCTAGCCACTTCCTTTCCATCTTTATAAAAAATGAGAGTGGGTAATGCTTTAATATTTAACTGACCTGCAAGCTCCTGATTGTTCTCATTTGCATTTAGTTTTAAAAAAGTATATTTTTCATGAAGTTCGTCATTCAAGGTTTGCAATTTTGGAGCAAGCATTTTACAAGGTCCGCACCAGTCTGCATAAACATCTAAAATAACATATTTTGAAGCAGAAATTGCATCTTCAAAATCGGTTACTCCAACTTCTTTAATCGGGAAAAGGCTCTCTACGGGTAGAGGTATGCTCTGAGGGTTTTCTGCAATCGCCTCCATTGCTTTTGGATAGACACAAGTCATGCAATTATTTAATTCATCAATAGTAGATCTAACTCGAATATAATTGGGATTGTTTAAAACCTCTAAAAGAGTTTCTAAATCTTGAGGCTTAACTTTTGTTTTAATAAATTCTAAGTGTGCTTGTTCATTTTTGAAAAACTCCTCTTTCATTACATTTGAAAGCTCTTCCTTTGAAAGTGAGGTTCCTTTTGAGGCAGTAAACATATCGCTCAAACGATTCATCATCTCATTGAACCATTCGCTTGTAACAAACGACGCTTCAAAAACTTTTTTTGCATCTGCATCACTAAGGGTAGAAACTTGCTCCTCTGCACAGAGAGAAAAAGAGAGCGCAGCTAAAAATAAAATTTTTTTCATTGTTTATCCTTGGTTTTTATTTGCCTGTATATAATGAAATGCGTCAATTGCAGCCATTGAACCCGATCCCGCTGCAACAATTGCTTGTCTGTAGCGCGAATCTGCTACGTCACCTGCTGCAAAAACCCCTGGAATACTGGTGCAGGTTGAATAAGGTTGGACAACTATGTAACCTGCTTCATCAAGGTCAAGACGCCCTTTAAATATCTCTGTATTGGGGGAATGGCCAATAGCGATAAACACCCCGTCGCAGGACAAAAGGGAAGATTCTCCTGTTACTACATTTTTAAGGACCACCCCTTCGACACTTCCCTTAGTTACGTCTAAAATTTCTTCGACAATATTATTATAAATACATTTGATTTTCGGATTTTCAAAGGCCCGTTTCTGCAAAACTAAAGAGGCTCTTAAATTGTCTCTTCGATGAATCACTGTAACTTTTGTTGCAAATTGGGAAAGATACAAGGCATCTTCTAAGGCAGTATCCCCTCCCCCTACAACAACCACCTCTTTTCCTTTGAATAAAAAACCATCACAAACTGCACAGGAATTAACCCCTGATCCTAGCAAAGCAGCTTCGGAGGGGAGCCCCAACCATTTAGTTTTAGAACCGGTAGCTACAATTAGCGATTTGGCATAAACCTCTTTACCACTCTTTAGCTTTAATCTGAAGGGCTTTGCCGATACATCTACTTCAGTCACTGTGTCAAGAAGCGATTTGGCTCCAAACTGCACCGCTTGCTCTTTTATTTTATCCCCTAATTCAACCCCGGAAATCCCACTGGGAAACCCCGGAAAATTCTCAACTTTTACCGACAGGGAGATCTGCCCGCCCGGCTCTTCCCCCTCAAGTAAAAGGGTAGACAATCCCGATCTTGCGCTATAAAGTCCAGCAGTATAGCCCGCAGGTCCTCCCCCTATAATAACCACCTCTTGCACTTCAGATGCTAAAGAGGCCAAGTTTATCAAAAAAAATAGTATATGTCTTTTCATATCAAGGAATTGTAATCTGATGAACTTTATTTTGCACGTAAATTGTATTCTTAATAGTTCTACTTGAAAAAGAATTTTATGTATTTTTAACAGAAACTAAGCTCGAATAGAGCCCAGATTTATCAAGCTTTGCTATCCAAATTTCATGGTCTTGGCGCCCGTAGGCAAGCCAAATGTATTTGTAGTCAAAGATGTAGCCACAAGGGAAAACAACTCGGACAGGCTTCCAATAGTAGGCGTATGTGGGGCCGTGGTAAAAATTTTTACCGATAATAGGCTCAGGGCTTATGCGGGTAATTGCAAAGGGAGAATTCTTTTGAAATGTGTAAGCTCCAATGAAATAATGGGGCATAATTTCCCCTTTTGAGTGCACTGTTGCAAGGTCAATAGAAGAGTGAAAAAATGCGAGATATTCATTGCCCACTCTAAGTGCGGGCGTACCCCCCCTAAGTTCTCCCCACCTCCAAGAAATCTCTGAACGGGTGAGTGAAACTTCTTTACACTCTCCTGATCCATTGAGGAGAGGATAGAGAATTTGATGGGGAAGAATACTGTAAGCTAGAAGTAAATTTCCTTTATAATCAAAAGGGACCCAATTTTTTTCTCTCCTCTGAGAGGACTCCCCAGGGTAATTTGTAAGAGACTCTAATTTACGTAGAGAAAAAGAAGTTCCATCATAATCTAATTCGCCGATGTACATTCTGAAGCCACCCTCGGTCACTTCTTGATTCGGATTATCGCTGTAGACAATGTATAATTTTTCATCAATGTTAATAAGTCTTGCATCTTCAGATCTTGCAAATGATTCTCCATCCACAATCATTCCCGGGATATCGAGCATATGAGGCTCTCCATCAATGGTAAGATCGTGATTTAAAAAGACAAGGCCTACTCTAGAAATACTGGAAGAATAGATGGGAGCGGGAAATGCTGAATCGGGGAGGGGAATTTCTCTAAAACTAAGTAAAATTTGACCGCGCCAAAAGACAATCGAAGGGTTAAATGCGTAGGGGTGACCTGGAATTACAATTTGTTTTGTCTCTAAAACAAAACTCTGAGCGCGCTTTTCTAAATCAACTAACTCTCCCCTGATCGGAAGAAACAGGAACAAGGCTATCCATGAGCTCTTTTTTATCCAGTTTAACAACCCACATCTCACAATTTTGCCTACCGTAGACAATGTAGATATGCTCCCCTTCACAAATAAATCCACCAGGAAAAATTCCACGCCATGACCCCCAATATTGCTTATGCACCTGTCCAGTAAAAAAGCCAGCGCCAATAATAGGTTCTTTGCTAATATAAGTCATTGAAAATGGAGGGGCAGAGTCAAAAATTGCAGCTCCCATAAAATAGTGAAGCATCTCTTTGTCGTTGGAGTGCTCCGTTGCCATCCTAATCGCGGTGTGAAAAAAAGTAAGATATCGATCCTCTATCTTTAAAGTCTGAGTACCTCCGCGAAGGTCACCCCAAACCCAAAAAGGGAGAGGACACTCTGAAAGAGCCACAGTTTCTGAGACAGAGCTATTATCCAGAGGCTTAAAAACGAGATGGGGATTTAAACTATAGGAAAGATAAAGCTCATTATTAAAGTTAAAAGGTGTCCAGTTTTTTTCTCGCAAATTCTCATTTTTCCCTTCATACTCGGTCAACTTTCTTTTACTCTCTAGGTAAAATTTACCCTCTCTCTCTTTAAGTTCTCCGACAAAGACTCGAAATCCCCCTTTAGTAATTTTCTCATCTTCATTATCAGAATAAATCATAAAAAGTTTACCGTTTACTTCAATCAACCGAGCGTCCTCTGATCTAGATACTTCGTTATTCGATAGGTTTAAAATTTGAGGCTCTGCTGCAATTTGAAAGTCTTCATCAAGCCATACCAATCCTATCTCTGAGGAATTATAAGAATCTTTCGGATTTGCAATATTTCGAAAACTTAAGAGGATCCTTCCCTCCCATCGAATGATTGAAGGATTAAATGCTTTTGGAAACTGTGGTATCTCAATTTTTTTTGATTCAACTACAAATGTGTGGGGAGAGAATTCTAAATTTACCCCCGCTTCAAGCGAAAGAATCAAAAGCATGAATAAAAAATGCACCTATCCTCCTGATACTGGCATTAAACTCTCTAATAATAGTTGTTTGTCCATTTTAACGACCCAGGTTTCAAAATCTTGTCTTCCATAAACCACCCAAACAAACTCGTTATTAAAAACAATCCCTCCTGGAAAAACAACTCTAAGAGGCTTCCATGTAGGATACTCTGGGGCATTATAAAATTGAGATCCCAAAATTGGTTCCGGGCTAATCTGAGTGAGTGCGTAGGGATATTCAGACTGAAACCGATAAGCCCCCATAAAATAGTGTGAAATTTTTTTGCCAGCTGATTGAACACTTTTCATATCGACAAAGGTGTGAAAAACGCCAAAATATTCATCCCCATCAAGTATTGCCGGTGTTCCCCCTCTTAGCTCACCCCACTTCCAGTCAATTTGAGCCTGAGTTAAAGCAACGGTTTTACACTCCTCTGTTCCAAACAAGGGCTCAAAAACTCTATGCGGATTCAAACTGTAAGAAAACATTAATTTCCCATTCAAATCAAATGGGGCCCAATTTTTTTCTCTCCAATTCTTTTTGTCCCCTTCAAAAATCGTAATATATTGGGGATTTTCAATATAAAACTCTTTTCCATTGAAACGCAAAAGAGCCCAAACCATTCGCCTCACCTCTAAATCAACATCATTGAGTATGTTATTGTATACAATATAATAACTAGATCCTACCTGAATTAGCCTCGGATCTTGAGCTCTTGAAACTGCTAGTGGCCTATCTCCATAAATAGAAAGCATCATAGGCTCTCCTTCTACTTCAAACTCTTCGGTTAACCAAACAAACCCGATTAAATTCGGAAACTGAACCCCCTCTTCCCAAGAACGAAATGACAAAAGAAGTCTACCATCACTCCATCGAACAATAGAGGGGTTAAAAGCCCCCCTATGACCAGGAATCTTAATTTGTTTTTCTTCCAAAACAAACTCTTGAACCCCCTTCTCCAAATCAGGCAAGCCGCCGAGTAACAAAAACGGGAGCAAAAGACTAACTACATAGAGTCTCATTAAAACTCGAAAAAGTGAACGAAGGTTTCTTAAATTCTACATCGGGCCAAAACTCGAAGGGAAATGAATCGTAGAGTCTCTCTGGATCAAAAATAACAGGAGCCTCGCCCCCCATATTTAGCGCCTCTTCTACGGAAGTTGCAAAAGAGCAACCCTCCCTCCCTGTTGCAAGATAGTAATCTACATATTTAAACAAAGGTTCCTTTTCAGAAAGCCTTACATACCTTGCTGGAATTCCAAAAGCTTCTGCCACTATAATCCCATGAAGAGACCCCGATATAACAAACTCGCTGTCGAGAATTTTTTCAATCACCTCATTCCAAGGCTCTGTCGGATGAACAATGTGCTCTCCATTTTCTTTAGAAAAAGAGCTAATCTCATAGAGATGCGGAATTATAATGTAGGGATGTTTCGGCTCCTTTTTTCTTCGAAATTCTGGGAAAAGATAGGGAAATAACAAAGCTGGATCACCATAAATTTCTGGACACTCAATACCAAATTCTTCCTCAAGAAATGCTTTAGTTAGAGGGCCCCGCACCGCTCTTACATCTAAACTTTTAAAATTGTAATCACTCGGATTTGTGTACTTATTATTTGACCCAGTTCCCCAAAGCACATCCCCTGTATTAGCAAAATAGAGCAAAGAGCCGAGCGCTAACAATTTTTTCTTAGGAGTGTTTGTTTTCCTAAAAATTGTGACAGGACCATCGATAATTCTCTCCACAATTTTTACAGAGAGATAATCCCCAAAATTAACCAAATCTTTCTGTTGCCAATAATATAAGGGCAATCCATCAAAACTATCCGATAGAATCGAAGTAATAGAAAAAAGAAAAACGAAAAACAGTCGTAATATTTTTTGCATAGGGAATGTGTTAACAAAAACAAAGTATTTATTCAATCTAAAATTTTGACAGAATTAAAACCCAGCCTGCTATTTATTCACCTTTTGAGCCTAGGGAACCAATTCAGATACGAGCTAAAAGAGAGGTTAAGATGTTTCACCTCAAGGAGGAGATCTGTGAATTAGATTCGTTGTTCCAGCCGGCACTTAGGGCGAATAAGTAGCAGGCCGGGTTTTAAAGCTAGGCGGTTGTGAAGCTTTTGGGATCTTGCATGCAAACATCTAGGGCCGCTAGAAATTCGTCTCTGCTTGGAATGTTTGTCGGAATATCGAGCATATTAAAACAGGTGTGGGCATTAAAGGCGGGAAGGTCAAAAAATTTAAGTTTGATTGGCTTTTCGCTTGGTGAATGGGTTGGCAAAAATGGCTGACCTGTAATAAAATTGACGAAGCTGGAGAGCCATTTTAGATCGCCTGCTTTTTCATCAATTCTCTCCAAAATCCACTTTCGTTTTTGATCCGCAGCATCAAATAAAACTCCTTCAATTTGAAGGGCAGCTTTTAAAGTCTCAGCGGTTACTAAAACTCCCTGAATTTTTTCTGAAAGGGCTTCATCTGGAATTCCTCCAAGGGCTGTTTTTGCAGCAGGGGTCATTCCCTCTAAAACTTCTAAAATAGCCTTAGCCTTCTTAATTTGTGGCTCTAAAAGTGACTCGGTTAACTCTCTTTTAATATCCTCGTCTGTCGAATCGGCTGTTAATTCTGCCCCATAACAGGTAGTTAACACCTCCAAGGCGGCCTCCTTAAGGGTATCTGATGGATGCTGATACCATTCCAGTGCTTTTTTTGTTAATTCATCGGGATTGAGCGTCTCTTTTATGACTTCAACAGCCAATAGATTTACTTCTAATCCTTCGCTCGCTCTTTTTAAAAGAAGATAAAATTTGGGGTTCAGATAGACTCCGGTGATTAATGGATAGTGAGACCCCAAGACAAACGAGAGTAATTTTCCAAATTTTCGACAATTCTCAACCTCTAATTCCTTAACATCTAACATTCTTTCCTCAGTTACATTGAGCACTGGCCCTTTGTCCCCAATTCCAAAAAACATAGCTTTGCAAAGATCGGTTACAAATTGTCTTGAGACCCCACCTACATCCATTGCAGACCCTGCAGTAAAATCGTTATTCAAATATCGGACATTTGTTACAAAGGGCGTTAACTTCTCTAAAACTTTTTCAGGATATTTTTTAAGCGCTTTAGGATGGACTTTAATAGTGGTCCCTTCCACTTGAATGCCCCTCGTTTTTAAAACTTCGCCTGCAAATTGATTTAAAATTTCCCCCCAAAGATTGGCATCTTCTTTCAAATCATTCAAACTCACATCGCCTCCCCCCTCATCCTTAATGCTTGCAAGCACCCCTGTAGTTGGATCAAACTCAAATGTTAAAGATAGTTCTCCCTCTAATTGCTTGATTCTAATTTCCCCAGCTGCTTCATTTCCCCACATTTTATGCCCCTCTACCACCAAACTAAAATCTTCCCCCTGATGCATCTCTCTCACTGCATTCATTAAAAAGGTGCGCCAAAGAGGGTCTGTATCACCTCCTCCCAAAGGAATCTCCAATCTTACCAGCGCAGCACTTTGAGCAGCTAATGGGACGCCTCCTGATCCATATGTATTTCCGTTATCCGTTAAAATACAACCATGTGGCACAGTAGGTCTTGTTTGAAGACCTCTGCAACCAGAGCAATCCAATTCTGTTAAAGCAGCAGGAAGAGGGCTCGGTAGCGCTGTAAGTTGCCAGCAAGCAAAGCAATCCAAGACCCTTAAAGCAGCAGGAAGTGGGCTGGGCAACGCCGTAAGTCCCCTGCAACCAGAGCATTTCAATTTCATTAAAGTTGCAGGAAGGGGGCTGGGTAGCTCCGTAAGTTCTCTGCAACCAATGCAATTCAATTTCGTTAAAGTAGCCGGAAGGGGGCTCGGTAGCGCTGCAAGTTGCCAGCAAGCAGAGCAACTCAATTTCTCTAAAGTTAACGGAAGCTCGGGCAGAACTATAAAGTGATTACAAGAGATATTGAGTGTTGAAATTTGTAAATGCTTTATGCCCGAGGGCAATGTCGTTAAATTTAAATTTTCCAAATCAAGATTGGCATCTCCTTTTAGAAAACACGTTAAGATTTTTTCTTTAGCAACATCTTTGTTCGGACCCGGCTCCCAGGTGTCGAGTCCTAGCAAATTTTCTATCTCCCCTTTCGTTCTTTCATGTGCACGCGAGAGTATTTTCTGCATTTGAGCAACCTTCTCTACAAGTTCTGGCTTTATTGCTGCAAGAGAAAGAAGTCTTGTACTCAACTCCACCTCTAGTGGTGCATCAATAGGTGAATCCGAAATTGAACTCAGGGCGAATCTTGTTATTAACTCCTTTTAACCATCTAGTTGATAAATCATCGGATCACCGTCCCAAAACATTAATAATGAATATAGTGAATCTATTGACATCTAGCTTCCCCCTCTAATCTCTTTAAGGTCTACTAAAATCAAAGAGTTATAAAATGTATACCTTTTATAACTTCCAGAAGTAAAAATGTTTATTGTCTTAAAAACCTAGGGTTTGCATACTTAAAGAAAAAGGAACTTATGGATAAAAAATTTAAGATACTAGCAATTTCAGGTAGTTTACGTAAAGGATCTTACAATAACGGACTTTTGGAAGCTGCAAGAGAACTTGCCCCTAAAAATTGCGATTTTGAAATTTTCAGTCTAAAAGAGATCCCCATCTACAACCAAGACGAGGAAAATCCCCTACCCCCATCCGTAGCAGCTTTAAAAGCAAAAATCAAAGAGGCCGACAGTATTTTGATTGCCACCCCGGAATACAATTACTCCTTTTCTGGAGTTCTAAAAAATGCAATCGATTGGTCATCAAGGCCATATGGAGATAATTCTTGGAATAATAAAAAAGTGGGACTTATGGGAGCGTCCATGGGCCTCCAAGGGACCTCTAGAGCTCAGTACCATTTAAGACAGGTATTTCTCTGCTTAAACATCCACGTATTAAATAAGCCCGAAATCCTAATAAGTGCAGCTCATGAAAAATTTGATAAAACCGGGAATTTACTAGATCCAAAAACTAAAGAAAAAATTTTAGAGCTTCTTTCCGCTTTAATGAATACGTAGCGCTGGTGTATCATAGTTGTCTATGAACGAGGATACCATAGCAGCTATAGCAACAGCACCTGGGGAAGGGGCTATCAGCATCATAAGAATTTCTGGAAAAGATGCTTTTTGGATTGCAGGAAGGGTTTTTTCCGGCAATGTTAACAGCTATGCTTCTCACACAGCACATCTAGGCAAAATTTTTTCGAAAGAGGGTTCCGTCATTGATGAAGTTCTTCTCTTAGTTATGCATGAAGGGAGATCTTATACAGGCGAAGCTTCTGTTGAAATTATGTGCCATGGAGGCTCTTTTATCACACAAAAAGTGCTAGCTCGAATTTTAGAAGCTGGAGCAAGAGCCGCAGGTCCTGGCGAGTTCAGCCTCCGCGCATTTAAAAACAATCGTATTGACTTAGCTCAAGCAGAAGCTGTCCAGGAATTAATAGCTGCAAAAAATGAATTAGCTTTAAAGGCGGCTTCTGACCAACTGCAAGGAAGGCTTTCAATCCTAGTTGCAGACTTACAAAAATGTATTACCGATATCACTGCAATTATTGAAGCTTGGGTAGACTACCCAGAAGAGGGGCTTGAATTTGCTTCAGAATCTGATTTAATCGAAATGCTAAACACCACAAAAGAAAAAATGGTCCGATTGGCAAATACATTTCATGACGGCGCCCTTCTTAATGTTGGAAAATCGATCTGCCTGCTAGGATCTCCTAATGTAGGAAAATCGTCGCTTATGAACGCCCTTCTAGATGAAGAAAGGGCTATTGTAACGCCGATTGCAGGAACAACCCGAGACATTCTTCACGAAGAACTAAGAATCCATGGGATTCCTTTTCAACTCTTTGACACAGCAGGTATCCGAGAAACTGAGGAAGTGATTGAAATGGAAGGGATTTCTCGCTCTAAAAAGACTGCAAAAAACTCAGATCTTGTTTTAATTCTCCTCGATATCACAAAAAAACTCTCAATTGATGAAGAGGCTCTTTTACTTAATTATCCCAATGCCCTAATCCTCTGGAATAAATCTGACCTGCCCCATACTCCACCAGAGCGAAGCGGTATTAAAATTTCGGCAAAATATAAAACGGGGTTAGACGAACTTAAGCAAGAGATACTCAAAAAAATTACAAGTAATCCCCTGTTAGATAAAGAACAACTCACTCTAACAAAAGAGCGTCATTTTGCAGCTCTAAACAAAGCAATTGACTCGATCGACTTGGTTATTTTAGGATTTAAAAACAAAATCTCTCCAGAATTTCTAGCTTTTGATCTCAGACAGTCTTTAAAAGCGCTCGGAGAGATTTTAGGAACAAACGTAACAGAAGACATTTTAGGTGCTATATTCGCAAAGTTCTGCGTCGGAAAATAATAGAGGAAATCTTAGAAGACCTTTTCCCTGACCCTAAAATCCCTCTAGATCACACAGATCCCTACACTCTCCTGATTGCCACACTCCTTTCTGCCCAATGTACTGATAAGAGAGTTAATGAAATTACCCCTGCCCTCTTTGCAATCGCTAACACTCCAGCTCAAATGATCCAATTAACGGTTCCAGAAATCTATAAAATCATTCAGCCCTGTGGATTAGGAAATACGAAATCAAACGCGATCTGGAATCTCTCGAAACTCTTAATCGAAAAGCATAATGGAGAAGTTCCAAACACCTTCGAAGAGCTTGAAGCCCTTCCGGGCATTGGTCATAAAACAGCCTCTTGCGTTATGGCCCACTCCTTCCATGTCCCTGCCTTTCCCGTTGACACACACATCCACAGACTAGCAAAACGGTTCGGCCTCTCGTCAGGAAAATCGGTTATTCAAACTGAAACTGATCTAAAAGCACTCTTCCCCAAGCACCTATGGAACAAACTTCACCTCCAATTGATTTACTATGCAAGGAGCTATTGCCCTGCAAAAAACCATCAAATTAAAAATTGTCTTATCTGTACTTCATTACTACAGCCTTAATTTTTCAATGTGTTTAAATTATGAGCGCATGTTATTATTATACGTGTTTAATTATGTAATAATGAGGTATATCAAATGATTCGTTTATCAAAAAAAATCAAATTTATTTCTATGCTTGGCTTAATGCTTGCAGCACTCGCAGCTTGGGGATTTTCCGCAAGCTCTAAAAACAATGATACAGTTGTAAGAGCTGCAATTGACATTGGCTCTGGAGCTACAAAGTTAAAAGTAGCTAAAATTAATTTAAAAACTGCTAAAATTGAAAAAATTCTTGTGAATGAGACGTTTACTGTCCAATATCAGGAAGAGCTTGAAAATTCTCCGAATAATACTTTTAATGAAAAAGTGATGAAAGAGGGTCTAGATTCTCTAAAAAAATGCAAAGAAATTGCTTTAAAAAATGGAGCAGATAAAGTAGTTGCAGTTGCAACAGCAGCTTTTAGAACCGCTTCTAATGCAAAAGAATTTATTGAAACTATCGACTTAGAGACTGGGGTAAAAGTTTTCGTTGTAGATCAAGACCTTGAAGGCGAGCTTGGATTTCAAGCTACTGCTGCGCAAACAGACGCTCCTACAGAAGAGGTAATTGTTTGGGATATCGGTGGGGGAAGCTACCAATTCTCTATGTTAAATGAAAAGGGAGAGCTTGTAGTTCACAGAGGTACTGATGCTTCTGTCCCTTTCAAGAATCGGGTAATTAAACAAATTAAACATGAGAACCCAAAAAAAGTTCAAACCCCAAACCCACTTAATCTTAATGAAATCAAAACTGCGGAATCTCATGCAGTGGAACTTTCGAAAAAAGTAGCCAGCCTATTTAAAGAAAAAATCGCTAATCCCAATACAAAAGTAATTGGAATTGGAAATATCTTTACCTACAGAATCTATCCCCTTGTGGAAAAGAAAAGACATTTCACAAAAAATGAACTTTTAGAAAAAGTATACCATTTAGATGGGAAAAAAGACTCTGATCTAGGCAAAGGAGATTATACAAACGTTGCGGTTACAAATCCGATCCTTGTTCTTGGTTTTATGAATGAACTTGGTATTGATGAGATGCAAGTAATGGATATTAACAACGCTGATGGCGCCCTTCTTTACTCTCCATTTTGGGAAGAAAAGACAAACCTTCTTGCTTAATACAAAGTTAGATCAAATTTGTTAAAAAAGGCCTGGTATCAACCAGGCCTTTTTCATAACTCTATTCCTCTCCGGTTAAAGAAACAGAAACTTCCCCTCTAGTTGCATTATAAAGAAATCGGAGCTCCACAGGGGGGGTGGTCCCAATGACATAAGATTGGATGAATTTTTTCACATAAATTTTATCACCCACTTGCCACCAAAAGTTATACCCCAATCGATCTGAAAACGCCTTAAACTTCCCTGATTTCTTTAATACTACATATTCTCCTTCGTGACCTATAACCTCATCCACCACTTTTCCCCATTCGACCTTACCCAGGAGCATTACATATTGCGAAACCCCTGTTTTAAGATCTATTAGCCTGTCCCAGTACTCAGGGGTTATCACCAGTAAAACAGGCGCCCTAAGAGCCCAATCGTAAGAATTTCTATCGTTAACTACGCAAATCTCCCCATTTGAAAGCAAAACCATATCACCCATTACTTTTGCAACAAAATGAGGCTCGCTCTCTACTGTTGCAAATAGCCTACAAGAGACTTCTTCATCGTCTTTACTTTTTAGAATGTAAATCCCCGTATTATTATCTATAACAGTAACAGAATCTCCGACGTTGAAATGATCAAAATGATCCTTTCCTAGCACTTCAAAAATTTGTCTGTTATCAATACACAATTGCTTATCAAACCGATACGAAATATTTGCAATATAATCTGCAACCAATTCACTCTTTGATAATCCTATACAGACCATCATAAAAAGAAATTTCCTCATAATACACCTCCCTAAAAATGCAATCTTAAAAATTGTCTGGCTAAATCTGCTATCGGGCCACTCTTATCTGCCCATATTTCTAGATAACTTCTTGGATTCCTCTGAAATTCCGAAAGATGCAAAATCTGCTCTATAAATAGATACAAATCTGTCTTCGCCCCTGGTGGGGCCTTATCCACATATAGACAAGCCTCTTTTAACACCCTTTTAAAATTAAACGGAATAAAGACCTGTCTTGCCACGGCATCCACAACACTCTCCCTCTCTCTAATAGAAAACCACGAGGTTAACCGCCTCTCTTCCCAAACTTTATAAAATGAGAGGGGGGCTGAATGGTGAGCCACCTTATCGAGAAAGACCCTACTTGGAGAAAACTCAAATCTAGCCATTTTTTTACCCTCTTCTTGAGCAAGAGATTCCTCCCAACCACTCATACCAGAAAAATAGATATCGTGCGTCGCTGTGATTTGCAAAATTTGAGTATCGGGAAGATCTGCTAATTTTAATGATTTTTCCGGGTCACCTGCCCATCCAAACCGCCTAACAATAGGAAATAAAATTCGGTAAAACCAGGGGCGAGACCCTCTAAGCGCTTTAAAAACAGAGGGCATCGCCCTATCTAAAATAATTGTCTGAGGAATCAAGGCAGCCTCTCTCCGCTCTATCCCCTCTAAGACCGCAGATCCGTGAGCATGGCAAATAAGGGAGTCTATTTTTTGATGTCTTCGATCTAATTCTCCTAAAACTAAAAAAGCGACATCTCCAAAATCACTAAACGCTTTGGGCCTCCATGCCCTACCCCCTGATTCAATGTCGTAAAAACTCATTTGAATCATAGTCAATCTAGCGACTCTATCAACACTTTGAACTCTTGTGGGAGGGAGTGGGGTAACCGTTACAGCCTCTGGATTCCTAACAACTTCAAAGTCGTCATCTTCACTATCTGAGCCCCGCCCCTGATCGACACCTTCGATGTTAGCTCTTACCAGAAAATCCCTAGGAACTAATTTCTGCTGGTTTTTTTGATATGCTTTTAAATACGGATCTAATCTAGCAGCTCCTATCTCAAGATCTTCCGTTTTTCCCCCTATTCTTAGACAAAAATGCCTACTTCCTTGCCCTCCCTCCTCATGAAAAAAAAGGAGATGCACTCGCAATCCCGTGTCGTTAAAAAGGATGTTCACCACATCCCTTTCCACGTTAAAACCTCTAGGGATCTCTCTTTGCCTCACCCCTACCATGTCCCAGTCATTATATTCCTTACCAAGGTCTGAAAAGAAAAGGCGATCCCGAATTTTATCGCCAATTTTTCCTCTGATTCCTCTAGGATCTCTCTCGAAAGAGCAAGTATGCACAGTGCTTGGTTCTACAGTTAAAGCTATATCCATTTTTATTACCTATCACAAAGATTTAATAAAGATGGACAATCTTAATGTAAAATTTAAAATTTTGTCAATTTTTTAATTAACGAGAGGATCCCATGGACTTAAACAAATTGGCTCAAGTTCCAAAATACGAAGAACTTCGTCTGTTAAATATTCCTTGCGAACAACTATTTCAAATAGATACTCACTAAACCAATCATCAGTCATAACAAAAAAACCTTGATTGCCGTACTCAGCCCCCCAGCTATTTTCGATTCGCCATCTCGTGGGTAGTTCATCTTCTAAATTCACCCCTGTACACACCATAGCATGGGTTAAAGAGCTATCAAGATAATTCATGCGAGCCTCTTTTGTGGAGGCAAAAGAAGTGTCATAAACAAGTTCCAAATCGTATAGCTTTGTATCAAGGACCCCTAAATCCGGATTCATAAATTTGGCTACATCACAAGCAATCCAAAAAGGAGATCCCTCCTTAATGGAAGTAACAGCGATCTCTTTCATCACATCCATCGGGACATTTAGACAAATCGCTCGCTCTCCTTCGATTAGGTTTGTTGAATATTTTCCAGTATACGCTTGAAAATAGGGCGTTATCTCTCTAGGGCTGTGGACAAGGGTCACATAATCGTCATCATTAATCTGAGCAAAAACCTGAGCAAACTCTCTTGGCGTTATGTGTTTAAACGAAAAAAAAGTATTATCTTGATCTACAAAATCCCAATTAAATTGAATGGGTGGGGTGCCCATATGAAGAGAGAGCATCCTGTAGATCTCCTCTAACATTTCATATTTTTTTTCTACGATTTCTTCAGGACTCCTCTCTGCGGCTACAAGCTCTCTTAAAACTTCGGCATGCCTTCTTAACTTCATTTGGAGAATCTGATTAAAAGAGTTGGAGTTTAGACAAGTTGCGTTATCAGGATAGACCGATTGAGGGACAACGCCATATTTGTTAATTAAATTCATAGTCATGTTCCATAACCCTCCATCAGAGACCATATCTCCCGAAAGAATTTTCATCACTAACCGATCCTCCAAAGGTCTATCAGCGGTTTCTAGTATATTTTCATAGAAGAAATTTGCTTTTTCCAATCTATCCCAAAAAAACAAATAGCTTTGAGAAAACTCAAATGTCCCCAAATTAAATTCTTTTGCAAAGGGTACTCTAAGAACATTCAACGCAGCAAAGAGCCAACACCTACCACTCATCTGCTGATCCGTAACCTGTAATTCCCCTGAAATCGTATGCGAAAAATTGTGCGATATCGTTGCATAGCGGTCCCAATTCATAGCTATATCTGTCACATGGTTTCTTGATAAAGCATTTTGGATCGCTCTGTATTTATCACAACTTTTAAAATTTATCCTCATTTGTTCAATAGCTTCTAAAGAAATTGATTTGTCCTCACAATTCGCTAAAAGAATCGAAACAAAACTAAAAAAACAGATAAAAAATTTCATGAACCCTCTATTTATACAGAAATATTAAACGTGCGGATTGAATCCAATCCGCACTTCTTAAGACTTATTTATATTTTATGGAAAAAAATATTGAATGTTATTTGAAAGCATCGCAGCTTCTGCCTGTTTTGAAGGAGAGGCTAGAGGATTTTTATACGGGAATAAAAAATAGAGTTTTTGTTTGGCTGGCGCTTCTGAGGTTTGATCGGTAATATTTGTTGTAAAAGTAAAAAAGATACCCCCCATTCGCAATTTATAAACAACCCCCTCAATACTTTCTGGAGGAGGGCTATTTCCTTTATCGGCCCTTAATTGAACATGCCGAGCCAAAGCAGATTCAAAATTTTGGACCTGTTTTTTGTTAGCAGGATCTGCTTGAAAGGCTGCATAATCATCCCCGGAATAGTATATATATCCCCACACTTGCGACAAACTTAACAAGGACTCAACTGCAGCAGATCTTAATTGCATCGCAATCAATTTTTCAGGAGTTAAGACAAGACTTGAGAGATTTTGGGTATACCCATTACCGAATCTGAACGCAAGATCTGGAAGAGCATGCATATAAGAGGCATTTGCAATCTCTAATTGATTTTGACTTATCATAGTTGCAAATGTTTTTTCCATTACGCCGAGTGTAATATCTGCGACGCTATGATTCGGATCGTTATTTAATTCTACATAACCCGTATCACAGAGAGCTGTAATACACTCTGCTATTTTAGACTGATTAATAGTCTGAAGTAACGGCTCTGTTTGTAAGGTTAATAATGCCGCTTGTTTTAAATTTGCGACGAATTCTTGCGGCGTTGCAGATAAAGCGCCGAAACAAAAACAGACTAAAGTAACAAATGTTTTTTTCATACTTTCTCCTTATTTCTCAGGATTGAGAGTATTTCAAAATATATAGACTATATAAATTTTATACAAATAAATATTAAAGAGAGTCTAAGAGCGATGAGCTCTATCTAACAAAACTGCACACGCTTGCGCAACATTAAGGGAAGCTATTTTTCCATACATGGGAATACGGACCATCAGATCTGCCCTTTTTTTAAGGAGCTGCTGAACGCCGTCCCCTTCTGAACCCATAATAAGAACTATTTTATCTGGCCACTCAATACTTTCTTTTCCATCCATATCTGCAACAACAATAGAAAAGCCTTCCTCCTGAAGTCGTCTTGCTGTTTCAGCAAGGTTAGAAACCTCGACCCAAGGCATAAAAGCAGAAGCACCGGCGCTTGCTTTACTCACAGTTGGGGTCATAGGACATCCACGGTTTTTGGAAACAATGATTGCATCTGCGCCAAAACATTCAGCCGCTCTCATAATAGCACCAACATTTTGCGGATCAAAAATAGAATCGAGCATCACGATAATTTTAGCATCAAAAAGATCTTCTACAGAAAGGGGTTCTAGATCGACTAACTTTAACGCAATTCCTTGATGAGAAGTGCTATGAACCATCTCTTCCAGTTGATCTTTTGAGATAATTTTTACAGGACAGGGGGCATTTTCAATATCTTTGACAGAATAAATCTGAATGGCCCTCTCTGGAGCTCTCTTCAAAACCTCTTCTACCGCCCGCTTTCCTATAACTATTTGATTTTTCATATCACAATATACTATATCTACCTTAAGAAAAATAAGCGAGAACTGAATGATTCTCGCCTATTAAAAAATAAATTATTAATTTATCACAATTTTCAAAAAAGACTACCCCAAAACCGTAAAGCGACTCCCTTCTAAAACTGGCTCTGTTGTTTCAAAGGGGATGTTTTTACCCAAACTGTTTTTAAAACAAATAAGGGCTCCGGTTTGATCGTGAATGCATTCTCGTTTTAAATTTGTTACTGCAACAACAAGTTTACCCTCCACTATTTTTGATGGATCGGTGTTAACAAGGGTGATATCTTGTTTTCCTCCCATCCCAAAATCGACTGAAAGATAGAGTGATTCAGGCTCACCTTCAAGTGGCCGAATTGCTGTAATTGACCCTACAAGTAACCGCATCGATTCAAAAATCGGCCTTGCTACCCGATCAGGCTTTCTCACTTCATAAAAAATTGAAATACCTTCACTTTTAGGAAGTTCATCACTTCCTGTCGTTAAAAAAACCTCTCTCCCCCCTTCTCTAAAAGCAAGATGCTCCAATCTATCAGAAATATTCGTGATTGCTAATCTCGAACCCCCTTCCGTAGAATCGATAAAAAAACCAATTTCACCAAAATTTCTTTGAACGATCATTATTAAAAACCTCTCTATTTATATCGATTAATTTTATCCTTACACAAAGCGTTACACCAATCTATGTTAAGCTTATATCCTTCTTCAAACAAAAAAACAAATTCCTTCCTTTTTGAACCTGGGACAATCGAATTTATCAACTTTTGCGTTAATTGAATGTGATATTCTTCTCCAGGGTCATCTCCACCTACATGCATTTTAAAGTATTGCAATCTATCAGGTTCTAACCACAGGGTTCTTGAAAGACTTTTCCAAAGAGCCTCTATCATTTGACCTGCATGCATTTCAAAGGCAACCATCATCGCACATCTTTCAAGATGATTAGAAGATCCTAATTTTCGAGAAAGCGTCACTAGGCACTCTCTAGTATCTGGACAATAGTCTGGCTTTATATCTTCCCCCCAAATGTACTTCAAATCTGCTTTTAAATAAGAGGCATGAAAGTGTCTTTTTGTGTCTAAAATTTTAGGCAGTGCCGAAATCCCCTCTTCTCGAATCAAATAATTCCCACCAGTCTCATCCCAACTTAAAAAACTGCCAACCACAAAAGTTTGTTCCATTTTACGAGATATCGAAGAGTTCTGATGAATCACCCTCATAATCAATCCGTGGTAAGCTCCCGCTTGAATGTAGGGAAAAGCTTCAGACATGGCTAAATATTTTCTCGTAACAGCTAATACATTTCCTGTATCCAAACCATTTTTAAATGGATGAATCGAATACTTTTTAGAAACAGTCTCTTCTAATTCTTGTTTGATACTTCCAAAACCCCTCTTCAATGGAGAAGCTAAATAATAGACACCTCTATCTGCTGCTCTTGCTACACTACTTATCATAAACCCTCCTTTTATAATGTTAAGCTAAACGAAATCCTGGTTCAACAGGCTTTGCAGGCTCTATAACTGCTGTTCCGAAAACTGTGCAAATAGCTCCTAAAATCGAATCATCAGAAATTTCAAATCTCTCTTTCAGATCTTGCTCTCTAAGATTGACTAAGGTGAGCACTTGTTTTCTATGCAATGAACTTAGTTTAAAATCTGATCCGAATAGACCGACACACCCAATTTCTCCAAATTCGCCAAAATCAATGACGCATTTGACTTTTTTAAGAGTTCCAAGAAATGTATTATCTAATAATTCAATCTCTTTTACCGAACCCACTCTCAAATCAAGTGATGCAAATGTGGGCCAATCTAATGTACGACTATTTGATTCAAGAGGCTCCTCTTCAGCCAAAATCCCCACTCTACTTCCTGGCCCTACAAGGCTTGAGGGTCTCATGAAGATCGTTGTCTCCCTTTTTTCATCAGCTGTCCCCCTGGGCGCTTGAACCCCAGTTACAAGACAATCCGACATCATTTTTCCAATCTGCTTTCTCGGAAAATTAACCGTACAAAGAACGTCTGCCCCTGTCAAATCTTCAACTGAGTGATTTGAAACTAATTGCGCCGAACTTGTATAGTGTTCTTTGCCGCTTACTCTAAAATGCTCTTTCATCAAACCCGGAGAAAAAAGCAATTGAATTGCAAACGCAGGCACTTTTGCAGTTCGATTAATTTCGGCACTTTCAATCTTGCCGATTGTAAGACACACTTGTCGGAAGGTTTCAAAACTAACATATCCTGTACCGAATTTTGTTACAGCTGAACTCATAAAAACTCCAAAAAATTAAAGTTGCATTAAGTTAAGTTTTTGCAAATAAAATTTCAAGTATTAGTTCAGATTTTCTTTGAATTTTTAAATACTTCTTGGAACTGATAGAGAATAATCCCTGAGGCTACTGCAACATTAAGACTATCTATGATTGGATCTATCGGAATTTTAACATGGGTAGAGGCAGAATTCAAAATTTCAGGATCGATTCCAGTAGATTCCCTGCCAAAAATAAAATAGGGGTCTTGAGGGAAGATCGCTTGCTCTAGTAAAACAGCCTTATTACTCAGCGAAGTTGCAACACTGTTTTTTCCTTGAAGCAACTCACATAAATTCGAAGTAGTATGCACCTTCATTTGAAATAGTGCCCCCCTCGACACTTTTATGCTCCTTCTTAAATAAGGAGGTGAGGAGTAGGTATCCACGATTAAATTACGCACACCAAAGGCGACCGCATTACGAACAATTGCCCCCACATTTTCTGGATCTACCACACCATTGAGGACAATCGCAGGTCCTGTCATCTCTTCTATCAACGCATTTTTAGGCTTAACACCAAGAGCCATAATACCTTGATGCATTTTATACCCAATTATTTTCTGGAGCTCTTCTTTAGAAGCAATTTCAATTTTAACAGAGTTCGGAAAGGTCAATTTTGCAAGATACCTCTCCTCCATTAGAAGAGAAATAACTTCTAAATCGCTTTTGAAAAGAGATTTAACAACTTCCTCGCCCTCTCCAATAAAATAGGGGCCTAAATCGCGTAAACTAGAATAGAAGGAGTGTTGACTATTTTGATCCAATACCTTTCTACTCTATTCTCTTTCTTAATAAGTTGCAATAATGCCGTTCCAATTAAAAATCTTTACGCAAAGTAACTATCAATTGATTGGATTTATACCTAGAGCCGAATTCTCCCTCGTAATCTAGAGTAAGGACAAGAGGCCTCTTTTTTCCTATAAATGTTGAAACCCCTAGGCCAACCACGCCTAAGTTGAGGTTTTTGTTAATACCTACTACTGTGAAACTGCTGGGCATACCGACAAAATTTGCTGTGATATTTCCTGAGTTAAAGGGTTTTTCAAAGACGTAACTTGTTTTCTCTCTTAACGAGATTTTACCCCAAGATTGCTCCCATTCTGCGCAAAATTTAAATCCCGTCTCGCTTCGAACCATCGAAGAGGTTCTTGCAGATTGAGAGACATTAAAAGGGGATCCCCCTCTTTCCTTGTAGCCCCCTTGCCACGTGACCGGCCAATCTAAAGAGGAGAATAGGGTGAAATCTAAGGGGCTATTTGGCAAAACATACCCTATCTCCAAATGAGGATCAAGTTGCCATGCGTGGATATTTGAGGAGGCTTTAGCAAAATAATTGGGTAATGAAAGATTACGCACGTTATGAGTTTGGTCAAATAGCCCCCAAAGAGCTGGTGAGAAATAAAAGTTTGAAGCTGAAACCATCCCATAAAGGGATAAAACGTAGTTATTCATATTGCCATGACCTGCATTTCCCCCCTCGGAAAAATGAGTATAATCATACCCAAAAGCAATCCCAAATAAACCGGTATTCTCAAATAGATAATCAACCCCCACTAGCAAAGCTCCAGACCCATAGTTAACCGATTGGATTTGGTTTGTTCCTCTTTGGTGTGCAAGCTCCCCAAATCCCAAGATCCATCCAGAAAGGGGCTTTTCCCTCTTTATTGGAACTGTTTTATTAGACCGATCTGCAAGAAGCGCTATTGCAGTCTTATCCCCTGAATACCTAGATCCTGTCATACGAATCTGGTCTAGGTAAGTTGAAAGGCTCGTACTTAAAGAAAAGGCAATCATCTGTGTAATATAGGAGACATAAGCATTTCTTGACGGAGAAACGCTCTTTAAACCATCGATTAACTCTTGATTACTACTCCCATTAAAAAGAGAAATCGTTGAGCCATCTCCATACTTATTTAAATAATTTGCTATGATCAGATTATTACCCTCAAGGTAAGTTGTCGGGATCTGAGAGCTGTAGGAGAGAAAAATAGCATGTTCCTCTTGGCTAAGCGTAAAGGAGTATCCAGGAAGTCCTCCGATCACAATCCCCCCAGTAACGATTGGATCGAATGCTCCTGAAATACCGCTTGATGCCTCTAGAATCTGATACGTATAACTTCTTGGATAAGATCCAGGGTCTTGGACCACTTGGACAGTTCCTGAAACCAAAGCAGATCCGCCTATATCAAGGGCAGATGCTGCCGCAGGCTCAATTTCGACTTCAAAAACCCCGCCACTGTTTGTGAAATTTCCTCCAATACTTAGTGTGCCTACGCTTTGCCCCGGAGCGATAATCCCAGAATTTACAACACTTCCTCCAATGCTTCCAGATCCTTTTAAAATGCCCGAGCTTTCGACTCTAACCCCTTCTAAAATTGAGCCTGCTATCACAAGGGTCCCCTCCTCAACAGTAGTCAATCCTGTGTACTCATTAACCCCTGACAAAGTTTGCTTCCCCCCTCCCTGTTTTGTTAAAGGAGATGGGCCTGAAAAGTCTTGGATATTTCCCAAAAAATTTGCATTTATCGTGGAATCTGTATGAATTAACAAGGGAGCGTTTGATTTTGCGGTGCTTAAACTATCCCCATTCAACCCTCCAATGGTAAATGTGACCCCAGAAGTATTTGCATACAAATCATTTCCCTGCAAAATAATATTAGCATTTCCACCCAAACCGCTTCCCTCTACAACAATCCCATGCTGGGTAACAGTTCCTTCATTAATAGCTTGAATCGTTGCAGAGCCAGCAGAAATGGTAAACCCTTGAGCAAAAACAATCTGAGAATCAGCTACAACACCACTGTTATAAGCAGAAATGATAGAACCGTTATTAAGTAGACATCCGTTTCTAAAACTTATTTGGCTACCCGTCACTTCTCCTACCACATTGCTAACTCCACCCCTGTTAATCATTTGATTGGTAGCGCTAAGATTCAGATCTTCCCCTGCACTAAAAACTCCATTCACAATCACTTGTGATCCTGTAATCAGCCCGATATTATTAGCAGTTCCTCCCTCATCGTTATTTGTACCGCTATTGGTTACAACAATCAAAGCATTATTACCTAAAGTGCAACGACCATCTACTTGAACTTGCGCGTTAACGAGAGTGGCTATACTATTGTCATTTTGAAGAGATGCATTATCAACCCCAGTGTTAGATACCCTTAAAGAAAAATCATCTCCCGCCTCGAAATTTTGTACTGAATAAAATTGTTGCCCGGACAACACTGAAATTAAATTGCCAACTGCAGTATTAACACCTGCATACCCACCTGTGTTTGAAATTTCAATTGATGCTCGATCTCCTAATGATGCCCCCAAAGTCATATGAACTTGTGATCCAGTCTGATCCACTGTATTATTATTCATAAAACCTGCATAATTCCCCCCCCGATTTACGGCATTATTGAACCCGTTATTGGTGATTTCTAAAACAAAATCGTCCTGAACTTGAAATAGACCTTCCGTAAATAATTGCTTCCCATAACCCATTAAGCTACCCACTTGAATACTATTAGTTGTATTAGACGAAGTAGATCCCGTATTTGTAATTATAATCGATGCATTGTTCCCCATAATACAGCTATTTTCAAAATGAACTTGCTGACCTCCTGTTATATCACCAATAAAATAGCCACCTATGCCGCCCCCTTTGGAATCGCCTGAACTATTAACAGTAAGAGAGAAATCATCTACAGCACTAAAACTGCTTTTGCAATAGAATTGATTACCTCCAACAGATCCGACATTCACATAAAATTCTGTTGCATTGCCAGAAAATTGACCACTACTCTCGATGAAAATATTTGCCCGATTCCTGAGCCTCACAGGGGTAAAAAAGACCACCTGATCCGTTGAAATAGAACCTACAGAATCTTTTCCAACTCCGATTGTGCTATTTATGCCACTATTTGTTGCATTCAAAGAGAAATTATCCCCTGCCGTAAATGCGTAGAAACCAGGAAAATTGTAATCTCCCACAGCAATTTGCCCGAAATTCATTTGAGCTACACTTGATCCTTCATTGGTATTACTACCCGTGTAAGAACCTTCATTAACCACTCCGATTGTCGCATAATCTCCAAGAGTTGCCCCCTGCTTAAAAAGAATTTGATTCCCGGTTAAACCTGAATTAGAATTAATTACTGCAACCTGATAAACCCCGTATCCATGACTACTATCTCTACCCGTGTTACTCGCCAATAATCTGAACCTATCCCCAGCAATTAGAGGACCTCCCACATAAAGTTGTTGGTCATTAAGATAGGCAATATTGTCTGTTGAAAGAATCGTTTGACTCGAGTTATCACCCGAATTAGAAACATTAATTGTGCAATCGTTGCCAAAACTCGCATTTGTTTGTAAAAAAACCTGAGCTGCATTGATTTTTCCAACATAATTAAGTCCCCAACCAGAACTGCTATCGTTACCGATATTTGAAACATCACAGGTAAAATTATCTCCTGCATGAAACTCTGCTGAAGAGTTAACTTGACTGCCATTAACCACTGCAACTAGATCTCCCGCACTAATATTAACACCGCTGAAAACGCCACTATTAGTCACGGAAATAGCAACATTATCTCCGGCTGTAACCATTCCATCAAACTTGAGCTGACTCCCTTCACTATTGGCTACCCCATTGCTTCCACTTCCAGTGGCTCTGTCAACACCACTATTAGTTGCTGTAATTCTACCCCCATTTGTAATTGTGAGTACCCCTGCAGAATGTAAATTTGAGAGAACAGAGCCAAGAGCTGTTGTCGATGCGTTACCTGTAAGCGTAGCGCGATTTGAGCTTGTAATAATCGAGCTACCAGAGGTCCCGCTCCCCCCCAAAAAAGAGATCAAATCGCCTGGATTTAGAGTATTATCAATATTGGTAACATTGATTATGGGATTTGTATTTAAGCCAGTAATCCCTGCCCCATAAAAAATGAGCGAATTGTTATTAAAATTAAAATGAAAGATCTCTGCACTCTCTAAAAAATTAAAGGTAGCTACCGATAAAATGGACGCATTCTCTACAGGATTTGTATCAATCCCCTCAATTCCACTATTAAATAGGGCATCATCACTACTTCCTGGAACGGAATTTGGATCCCAATTCGCGGCATCACTCATCTCATTATTCGGAGATATACCACTCCAAGTAATTGATGTAGCGTGAGAAATAATTGAGTGCATGAAAAAGGCTATGCAAAGCCAACCAGTTTTAGACATCTTCTATCCCTTATAATTCTGTAAAAACCTCAATCTACAAAATTAAATTTTAAAGGGACATCATTTTCTCTAATAGCTCCTAGCTTTGGTTTTATTAGGGAGTGCCAGGCAATATATACTCATTCCAGTTGAAACACCCTCTTTTTCTTTACAAAATCTTTTTATTTCAATTCCGCTTCATCAGGCCTGGTTTCAAACAGAGCCTTCTTCAGCGGACGGCTTCGCCTAATTGAACTAAAACGATTTTGCTGCGAAAAATCCGGGTCTTTCAACTGTCATGAGTATAGCTGCTACTGCAGCACCAGGGTGTTGAAATTGGAGATTTGAAAGCACGGTCCCCATAATTAAACTCCTCCTGCTCCTCCTGCTCCTCCTGCTCCTCCTGCTCTTGGTGCTCCTGGAAATGCTGCTAGCATTTTCATTGAAATGAGCAGAGTCGATCTATACATCTCTAAGAACTTATCCTCTATCATCTTTCCCGCTTTTGATCGAACCACGCCACTCTCTTCTGAGGCTTTGACGACTGAACCACTAGCTCCTCCTCTTGCTCTAGCGGCCCCCTTCTCGGCAACTTTATGCGAAGTAGCCTCTGAACGAAATTCTCTAAATCTAGCCTCTCCTCGTCCCTGTTTTCCTAATTCTAAAAAGGCCCAATCTTCTTCTGTCAACCCCATTTCATGCAAAGGCATTGCCCTAAAATCGTGATTATACCTCGAAATCTTAGCATCATTTAATAAATAAGCACATACATTTTCAAGAAATTGATAACAGAGAATAGTTCCACGAGATAACCTAAAATTCATTAATTTAGGATCTATCCGACCTAATTCATTTTTAAGAAGCCCTATCTGTACAAAGAGATTTGTTAAAAATGGAGAGGGTCGCCTTCTAGCCAGATCTTCCATAATTCCAGTGAAAAAATCTCGATGATCTTCAACTATAGGCATTCCTTCAATTACTACAGCTGCTCCACTCGCACCAGAAGCGCCACCCGCACCTCCGCCAGATCCTACAGCCAAAGCTCTTTCAGGGAGAAATGATGCAAAAAACCTTTGGATTATACTGCTAGGAACTTGCCTACTATCTCCTAGAGGCTTATGAAGTCTATCAAAAAGAGAGATGTACTCTTTTACCCAATCAAAGACATCACTTTTTAATAGTTCCATAGATCCACTCTCTGGATTAGCAAATAAACTAACTGAAGTTTGAAGCAACTTAAAAGCTGATGAATATCTAACAAAATGGAGTTTCGGAAAATTATGGATTTGTCGGGATGCGAATTCTACTAATTCCAAATCTTCAAGGAGATCGCGATCTTTTTTAGATATTGCTGACCCTGTATACAATTTTAACAATTGCAAAAAACTGTGATTTCTTAGATCGTCTTTCTTTAAAAATTTCCTTGTCACTGTCGTGAGCATTTGCTCCATAACTTGCGTTACCTGAACAACTATTGTAAACAGTTCCAAGGGATCATTTTGTGATTTTGAATTTTCTAATAAAAAAATCAGATCTTGTAAATGTGCCCTTGCGTTTAGATACGACTGCGCTCCTCCTCCACTCAACTTAATGCTGTTACGCAAACTTGCTACACCAAATCGCTCTAGAAACTCCAGAGACGAGATTTTTTTAGCCATAACTGCTACATCAAAATCCTCACCCTCTTTTTTAGTCACCTCTTCAAACGAAGGGGACAAAGCTGAAACCAAATGAAGCTTTAGAGGTAGTGGGGAATGAAGCTTTTTTAATTCTTGAATCGCTTTTTTTTCTAAATTAGCAAATAAAATTTCATCCGCAATAGCAATTATTTTTACGATATCTTTTAAATCCAATAATCGAGAAAAATATTGATCCCCATTTTTTTCCCCAAACATTTTTGTCAACATCCCTCGAATAGGCCTAAAATTTAGAAATTCACTTTTTTTTCCTAAGCTATTGTGTACAAGACGTGTAAGCTGCTGCTGTTCCGAAATTACTTTATCGGTTCTATTCTGCATTAATTTTTTTACTGCGGTTGATCTTGCATCAAGAACTAAAAATTCCAGTTTACTAATCCTAGAGATCTCGTCGAATATTACTTTATTATCTGGGTGCAATAACAAAAACCCATTAAATATCCTATCTATGAGAACTTCTATTTTGAAAGCAATTGCTAAAAGAGCCTTTCCATACATCCTAACTCTTTCTATATTAAATTTTCCCGCCAAGGTTAAATCAACTGGACTCTCATAAATCTCACCAGATCGAGGATCCAGCATTAAGTCTAGTAAATTCGAAAAGACGTCGATATTTTCTCTAACAATAAATTTATCTGCTTCTATTACTCCTTTAAAAAAACTCGTACACCTTTCTTTATCAATATCAGAAATTAAACCCTTAATAATTTTATTAATTTGACATTGAATCGCTCCTGCTACAATTCTGCTCATTTGATCATAATCGAGGAGGGCATCCTTAAACGGTCTCTCCTCATTATAATAAAGCCAAAAACGATTGCGAATTGCTGGAGGGTCTATGCTCTCTTTCATCCCCTTAAAAAAAGCAGCAAGCCAGGGGGACTCTTCAGCCTCACCCTCAGATTTAAAATATTTTAATATATTTTTAATATTTTTAACATCAGTGGATTCATAATTATCTCCAGGTGATATAAAAAAGCTAAAAATGATTCCCATAGGCTGAAGGGGTATAGGAATTGCATCAAATCGAAGAACCCTACCACCTCCACCACCTAGACTAATATCCACAACAACCCCCAAATTGGTATTTTTTTTTGCAAATACCTTATAATAAATGCAATATTATTGCTAGATGATTTAGGACACCCCCAACACATCTCAAATGTGGAACGTAGCTGTTTTAACTTTAAAAAAATTGATAAATAAATGTTAGCAAGCTAAAGTCGATAAAATAACTCGACAGCAAAAAGGAGCCTCATGACTCAACAAACCCTCTATAAAAAGCTCCCGCCTTTGATTAAAAATCGTTGTAGGCCACTCCTTTTACTCTTATTGTTCCTTGTCTCCCCTCACAGCGACCGTTTGTATGCGCTAAATTCAATAGAACCTGAAACAATGACCTACTACCTTTACATCTCTGAATTCGCTAATAGTTTTATCTTAATACCTACCTCCAACGTATCCGTAGACAGCTCAACGACAGCGTCAAGCTATTTAGCTGGAAGAGCACCCCTTTACAATGAAAATAATCAGCCAGTAGGAACCTGCTCCGCTTCCTTTTTATCTATGCAAAACTCTACTGTAATCTACACAGACATCTCTAACTACTTATCTGTTGATAATGGACTCATCGTAAGTTGGTTTACACCAACAGCACCGATTGATTTAGAGCTAGACAGCATCATAAACTCGATGGTGACAGAATGCATGGTGACTGCGAGCACAAAGATTCTTCTTAACCCCTTTTATGGACAGACCTTTAATTTAATTGTCTCTTCAGAAGAAGGGAAAATTTATTTTCAATTTACAAGGACTGGAACGATTTTCTAAAAGGATTGTCATGAAGCTATTGCTAAACAAACTTATTACTCTAAACGCATTGATCTTAACCCCTTTGGTATGCTCTTCAGAACCGCACGATTACTCTTTTTATATTAAAGTTGGTTCAGGGATCTCATTTTCTGGCTCTGCAAACATTACTGCTCCTTCACCTCCTTGGAATAGAGCCCTTCAAGGTTATAATAGTAATTTAGGAAATTGCGCTATTGCCAGTTTCAGTGTAGGCTCTGAAGTTTTCCATCTGATCGATCTAGAAGTTAGTATTTCTAATCGGAGCACCTTTGAATACAGAAAATACCAAACCCCAACCACTGGCGGCGGATCTTATACAAGAAAATTCGATCTCGATGTCACACCCCTCCTCTTTTCTGCAAATCTTCTTGGACTATGGATACCCTATTGCCATTGGAACCTTGGAAAAGGGACTCTCTATCCCACCTTAGGCTCTGCTGTCGGAGTTAGCAATTTAACAATCACAAATTTTAGAACAACGGGTCTACCTCCAACAGGCGATTCCAGCCCCTACGAAAGCTTCTCCTCTGAAAATCAATACCTCGTGCGCAAAAATTTCACCTACACAATCCTTGCCGGTCTTGAATACAACTACAACAACCGATGGGCGATCGGATCGGGTTATCGTTTTTTTGATGCAGGCCATTTTAAAGGATCTCGTTATCTAAGGACTTCCACTGGCTCGGCAGTTGATGTCGGAAGTAATGTCTGGAACATGAGATTTAGATCCAATGAATGGTTTATTGAATTTAAAATTTTCATCTGATTGACTGCCCTCTCCTCAGGCGGGCCAGATTTTAATAGGAAAGAAAAAGGAAGAACATTCAAAAAGGCGTTGATCTATATTAAAATTTTACATAAACTTTACACTTGGTTTTAACCAAACCTCTAATATATTTTACATAACGTAACCATATTGAATAAGATAAGTTATAATTAAGAGTGTTTTAAAAAATATTTTTTCCCAAACACAAGCTGTATAAAGCCCTACTTTAAGAGATTAATTTTTATGAATAACTTAAATACTTCTTGTGTATGCAACTTGTTTATAGGTTTAAAAGAAGCTCGGTATCATTGGACCGCTTCTAAAAAAAGCAATTTGATTCATCGCGTTAGCCATAGGGCTCTTGCAGCAATAGAATGCATACCATTTCTTGGAAAATTTGTAGCCTTAAGTGAAAGATGCATAATGCATATTGCTAATAAGCCCCACATGCACTTCATTGAAGCTGATCCTCTGGAAAGAGATCCACCCGTTTTAGCACCTACAGATTTTCAGAAAGAATCCGAAACAAGAGAAGCGACAGGTTCACTAGAGGAAAGAGCAGGAGCCGGAGCCGGAGCAGGAGCAGGAGCAGGAGCAGGAGCCGGAGCAGGAATAAGTTCTGAAACTAGAGAAGAGAGTTTAAGCCTAGCAAGCCCGATTAAAAATTGGAACGCCTGGAAATTAAGAAATTTATCTTTGGAAGAGACCTTTTTAAAAATGACCAAAAATCTAGAAAAATCAATAACGGAACATTCTAACTCATTATTACATTTCCAATTAGCCAATTGTGAAGATAACCCTTACGCATCTATTGCTCAGGTGAATGCCAGTGAAGAAGCTATCCCTTTTTCTCAACTTACTTTTGAAATATTTGCGTCAGAAAATCCTGGAAAATCGAGACCAAGCATGGAAGACACACATTTTTTTTTAGAAAATGAAATCGGAGTGCTTTCAGGTATATGTGACGGTCATGGTGACAGTGGCAATATGGCGCGAGAGGTAAAAAAAAGATTCGAAAAGCTCTTTTTTAAAAAATTAGAAGGGTGTCTTGGAACTGTGCACAAGGCTTTTGAATCCCTATTCCTTGAAATTGACAGGAATCTTCCGGGATCAGGCGGCTGCACCGCAGTGATTTCCTTTATTGAAAAAAAGACCAACTTAGTCTACACAGCAACAGTCGGAGACAGTGAGTCAAATATTTACAGAGTAATTGAGGGGGTTTTGAAATCAATTCCTCTTTCTGTGGTCCGAGATTGGTCGTCACCTACAGAAGCAGGAAGAATGGCAATATATTTAGATCAACCAAAAATTGCCACAGATTGGCCAACGAAATTTTCTAAAATTCTGAGACCACCTCGTCCACAAAACAGGCTTTGTCGAGGAATAAATGTAAGCCGAGCTTTTGGTGATTATAGTTACAAATCGGAAGAAAAACCCCCTTGTGTAATTAACAAACCTAAAATCACTGTTTGCAAAATGCTTCCTGGTGATCTGCTTATTTTAGCTTGTGATGGTTTAAAAGATTATGTCCAAGAGGGTCAAATTATTAAAACCCTATCTCATACAACCTCTGAAGAACCTGATTACTCAAAAAGACTGATAGAGGTTGCAATACAACATATGCCTTCCGTAATTGTTTTTAAGGGATCCCGTTATTTAATGACAGGAGACAATATTACGGTTGTTGCTTTACAAGCTCATTAGAGCCCTATTAGAGCAAATCAATCGGTCCAGAATAATTTCCCCTTTCTGCACTAGCCCTCTGGTAATGATTTAACCGAAACTCGGAGACAACTGAAATGTATAAGAAGTTATCCACCACTGTAATAGTTAATTCCTTAAGCAAATCTGATGAACTAAGAACTTCCCCTTTTACGAAGGGATGGGCTGAAATTTTCTCTCGTATTTTTACCCCCTCTTCTGACAAATAATGGATTCGAACCCTTTTGCAAACTTCTTTTATAATGAAATCTATCTTTTCGCTATAAGAACTAAAACCTAACCTGTGTAATAACAAAGGCTCCTCATCAGGATTAATAGAATGGAGAAATCGAGAAGTCCACCCTAAAATTTCACCCCATTCACTGTTATAAGAAGCCCAATTAAGCACTCTACCCTTAACCATCTCTATAAAAGGTACGTTTGTAAAAAACCTACTTTTATGTTTTTCCATTAATTCACTGCAAATTTCCAAATCTTTATTTACCTTCCTAACTCTGTCCCGTAAATCTATTACTTTAGGGGCAAATTCCTCTTCTACCTCCCCCTCATTTCCAAAGAAAATTATCTCCTTTACCCTACCACGCAAAGTTGGATCAGAAATTCCTTCTATAAATTTTTGGGCCTCTTCACGAACATCGTCGTAAATTGCTCGAGTTTGATCGATCTTCTTGAAGAAATCTGGTATACATACCTTGGGGTAGCGCTGACAAGCAGCAGTAAGAGTGGTTAAAGGGAGGGCAACTTTTGGAGAGACTCTTACCGAGGGTCCTTCAGTTCCCCCCGCTCTAGGTGCAGTAAATCTAACACTTTCCGATAACAATCTGCCCTCCATTCCCTCTCTATCCTTTACTATAAAGATACAAATTATCAGAATTTTAAATATTTTCTTTATATTCTATATATCTTACTTTATTAAACACCACTTAAAACTGGAACCCCTGCTCCTCCTGCTCCTCCTGCTCCTCCTGCTCCTCTCGTTGCTGATGCGGCTAGCATTTTGGTAGCAATCCGCCTTGTTGCATTATAAACCTCTACCAACCTTATTTCTACTATCCTTCCGGCTTTTGACCGAACCACGCCACTCTCTTCTGAAGCTTTTACTGAACCGCTCGCTCCACCCTCCCTTACCCTTGCTGCCCCTTTCTCTGCAATTGCATGCAAAGTTGCTTCCGAGCGAAACTCTCTATACCGAGCCTCCCCGCTCTGCTGCTTCCCTAATTTCAGAAACTCCCAATCTTCTTCTGTTAACCCCATTTCAGGCAAAGGCATACTGCTAAAATCGTGATTGTATTTAGCAATTTGAGAATCATTTAATAGATAAGCGCATAGATTTTCAAGAAATTGATAGCAAAGAATAGTTCCACGACATAATCTAAAATTCATTAATTTAGGATCTAATCGGTCTAATTCATTTTTAAGAAGGGCAATTTGAACAAATAGATTTGTTAAAAATGGAGAGGGAGGCCTTCTTGCAAGATCTTCTTTGATTGCTGCAAAAAAATCGGCATGTCCTTCAAATGGATCGAGCCCTGCCACTACCTCACCCCCTGCAGCTCCACCAGAACCTCCAACTGAAGCTTCTGCAGGAGAAATTGATGCAAAAAACCCCTCTATTATCCTAGCGTCAACTATCGTTCCACTCCCAAACTGTCTATGAAGTCTATTAAAAAGAGAGATATAAGTTTTAACAAAATCTAGGACCTTCGTTTTTAGTAGCTCAAGGTCTCCGCTATCTCGATCCAAAAATTGGTTCACTGATTCCTTCAACAACTCAAATGCCGGCAAATATTTAACAAAATGTAGTTTTGGAAAATTTTGGGGCTGACGCGAAGCAAATTCTACTAAATCAAGCTCTTTAAGAAGTTCTCGATCCTCAGCTTCTATGAATCCACTTTTATTCAGTTCAAGCAAATAGGCAAAACTATGACTTTTAATATCCCCATTTTTAAGAAAGTCTCTTGTTACAGTTACAAGCATTTGCTCCATTAATTGTGTTACTTCAATAATCAGTGTAAATAAATCGAGTGGGGCTGTATGTAATTTCAAATTTTCTAAAAGACAACAGATATTTTCTAAATGGGCCTTAGCGTTTGCATAGGACTCTTGCAACCCCGGATGCAATTTCATTCTCCTCTCCAAAGCCCCTAGATCTAGTGCCTCTAAAAATCTGACCCGAGAGATTTCTTTCACTTTAACTATTTTAGGCTTAACCATCTTTTTTCCTCTACTCCCATCTTCGAGAGGAACTGTCAAAGGTAAAGAGAGAGGAGGTTTAACAGAAGCTGCTAATTCTTTTTTAAATTGACTCCAACATTTTGTTTCTAATTTACTAATAATAACTTCTTCTGAGAGGATGATTGTTTTGACTATGTCTCGCAAACTTAATAATAATGTGAAATACCTCGCTGCACTTTCAATTCCCACTAATTGCGCAGCTAACTCTTGAGCTGGGATTAAATCAGCTAATTCAGATTTTTTTCCTCTCAGATTTCCTGCCTCACGAGCAATTTCTATCTCTTCTAAGACAAGTCTATCCTTTTTCTTCTCGGCTAATTTTTTAGCCGCACTAGATTTCGGATCTCGAACATAAACAGTCGCGGTTGAGAGCGTTAATATTTTTTCACAAATTAAGTTGTTATCCGGATGGAATAAAGAAATTGCATTAAAAGCTCTATCTAAAAGCACTTCCATTTGATAAGCAATTGCCAAAAGCGCTTTTCCATACATTCTTACCCTTTCTATATTAAACTTTCCAGACACCTTTACCTCGAGTGCACTCTCAAAAATTTCTCCGCAACGAGGATCAATTGCAATTTCTATCAATTCTGCAAATATTGCCAAATGTTCAATCGCTACAAATCGAGAAATGCCAGTTAAGGTCTCTTCTACCTCTGTAAATTTATCTTCTTTAACAATCCTTATTAATTCATTTATAATATTGGTAATTTTTGTCTGAATCGTGCCAGCAACTAATCGGCTCATTTGATCATACGATTGAATAGACTCTTTAAATGTTTGTTCCTCATTGTAATAGGCCCATAATCGACCACGTATTGACCCCTCTCCTGTTTTATCTTCTATAGACTTCAAAAAGAAAAGCACTTCTCGAGAATGGCCCTCATCCGTGGAGGATTTAAAATATTTCAAAGACTGTTTTACAATTTTTATAAGAAGGTCATTCTTCTCCTCTTTCTCGATTACGAGTAGTCCCAAAATAGTTGCAATCGGCTGAAGTGGGGGCGCTAAAACGCCAATAGATAAATAATTCGTACGGCAAGCACCTGCACAACCACTCACAATAGCTCCTAAAATGTATGTTTTATTAAATCCATTTAAAACTTTCTATTAACCACTTCCTAGACAAGTAGAACTGCCACAATATTTCCAAAAAAGCCTCCCTATCTCTTCAATATTCAAATCGATAATTACGACTTTATCCCCATTTTCGGATGATCCGAAAAAATCTTGATCTTCAAAAAACTCTTCCTCTCCCAAAACTTCTCCCGCAAAATTTTTTGCTAAAGCATTAAAAAGCCTTATTCTTTGGTACTCTTTTTTAAAAGCTTTTGCATCTATGAGTGCATGGATTTTTTCGCCTCTTATATAGTCCGGAAGACTTTTGACCGAAAATGAGTGGAGTTTGTTATCCTTTCCCATAATTTTTGCAAAACCACCCTTTGCTTTAATTTCTTTAACAAGAGCTTCTGGATAGACATCGTTATCCGTTAAAGGCTCTTCATTAAACTCCCTTAGTAAAAAGTGGGCTATTTCGTTTAAAGTTTCCCCCTCTGGATTTAATCCTAAACCTGTAAAAATTGAAACTCCTTCACTATTTTTCCCAATATATACAATATTTATCCCAATCCCATCGCCATGAGGGTGTCTTGCACGATACTGGAAATGATTACGCATATAATAAATTTGCCCTATCTTAAATTCAGGATCAGGATCTGCAAGAGAAGCCCTTTCAGGAATCTCAATAGTTTCCATTAATTTACATGACGTTGAATCCGATTCAAAAAAATACTCCAAATTTCTAGAAGAAAACGTAGAGGCGAGATTATCGTATTTTTCAGGCGTTAATAAATCTATTAACATAAGATTTAATGCAATTCGATGAGGGACCATATAGCACTCGGTAAATGAAAGCGTTTCAAAAAAACTTCCAAACGCTGCACTTGCCGAAACCCCTCTTTTCAATCTCAACGCAATATCATCTAACCCTGTTGGAGATAACTCATCTGGTATATTTTCCCAATAATTTTTATGCCCTAACGGAGCTGCAAACAAAAAGCGGTCGCGAAGGCTATTCAAAAGAACGTGAGCAGGGGGCATTGTTGAACCAACTGGAATTCTAGTATCTCCCAGAGCTTGAAGAGCTCTTAAGTAAGTTGTTGCGTACCATATTTGGGACGGCTTCATGGAAATTGCCTCAAGAAGTTTCCCCTCTTTAATAAGAGTGATTCTTTCATAATAAGGACGGACACACTTTCTAACATTTACTAAAAAAAGTCTTCGAATCGTAGCTTCAAGACTTGTTGCATCGACGCCTCTGGTAAGCGCAGCATCTCTGGAAGGATCCAATCCAGAAACTTCCCCTTTCTCATCAACTGCAACACCAGAACCACCGCCACCAGCACCTGCCCTCACTTCATAACAACTCAGCATACCCCACCGCTATAATCTCTATCTAAGATTTTTAAAAAATTGATTTTTGTACTTTCAAATCGCTCTTTAGATTTAAAACCATTAATTCTAAAACAAATAGAATAACAACATCATCCCTATTTTCTCAAGACTAAACGATCTTTGTATGTGTTACGCTTATCTAACTGTTTTCTAGAAAGTTTTTCTTCGTCAGATAAAAAATTCATGAGAGCATTCCAACGATAATTCAAGCAAGAAAGCCTCTCTAAAACAGGGAGTTTTTTCCACTGGAAGCCCCCTCTATTGCCTTTGCAAGATAACCGAAAAAATATAAGGGGATGCCGAGGAATCTGTGATTTCTGTTGTATTTGCATAGGTGCTTTGTATCCCGCCAACAATATAGCCTAATAAAACAGGTTCAGAACCTATACTATCAAGGGAGACCACCTGATTGGGAAAGAGAGACAACCCAGAGGCAGGAAAAAAAGTGGCCGATGTACCAAAGAAAAGTAGGTTGCCAAAATTTGCAAATTCCGACTCAATTACAGGGTACTCATTATTCATAATGTACTGACTAAAATCCCCTTGAGAGTCAATTTTAATTGTTGTAACACTGTTAATAAAAGGGATTTGTGGATCTTCTGAAAAAGAACCTCCAGAGTAGATTAGGTAGCTAAGACCCCCAAATAACAACGTAAACATTTCCCCAGATTTTTTAGAAAATAGACTCACATAGGGCGCTACATAATTATTCATCCCCTGCTTGAACGTGTTTGGATTTAAAGGATCGGGCATGTAAGAGGTCCCATCTCCCTGAATAATTACTGGAACAGTCCAAACTCCTCCCTGCTCGGTAAAAACTCCTGAGAGGGCGACATATTCTCCATCATAAGATCTTGAACCTTTTTTGATTCTCGGAATCACCGTTAAGTCCCTTCTACGATAATTGGGATTAGTTGCGTATTGAGGCTCTGGCTTAATATAAAGTGTTTTTCCGTTATCAATAATTTGAAATGCCCTGACTTGCTCGGTATAAAGACCGTTAGAAGAGTTATAATAAAACCCGGGAAAATTTTGCCCAAAAATCAGCAAAAAAGGTTGATGTGGATTCTCTTGTGTCAAATCTCCCCCTGTTACTTGAAGAAGGGGGTGAGAGGTTTGACGGATAGAATCTGCAGCACTTTTTTTAGAGTTCTCACTTTCTACCCAATCCATCATACTTGGCACATCAATTGCGGTAAGGGTAGACTTTGTATTAAATTGGCCAGAAGCACTATCAATACCATAACCCCCAACAACATATAATGTGCTACCCACTTGGTAATATTGAGAGGCCGTTGCAGATAGTGCATCAATCTGGAATTGATTGAGACCTGCTGAACTTGATTTTAACGATCGAACGCTCACCTTCCCTTTTTTCGGATCTACAACATATACATTGGTGTTTTGCAACCTTGGCGGAAAATTATCATCACTATCCCCAAAACCGTGAAGTCCATTTGTCCTCCCTCCTAAAAGCAGCCATTTTCCTTTATAAATTGCCGAGACAAACGATTGTATTCCATAAGAATCTGAACTATTTGATGGCAATTGAAACTCTGACAACGCAAGGGTTACAGTAAAAGGCAACGATTCCTGAGTGAGGATCGGAGTAAGATCTTGAGTCTGATTGTAAGAGATCGAACAGACTCCGTAGATAGACAAAGCTAGAAAGACAATCATCTTATTCATTTATGAGTTCCTTTTCTTCAAGTTGTTTCCTTATAAAATCGGCAATAAACACGTGACAAGTATTTTGCTTTCTCTTAGAGGTCCAGACCATTTTTTTTCCATCAGAACTAAAACTCGGTAGCCCGTCAAAATTGGGATTATTTGTAATCCGCCACTCTTTTTTTGTCTCAACATCGATTAAATAGATCTCATAGGCGTGGTGGCCATGAATCGAAGTTGTATAGGCAACCCATAACCCATTTGGATGCCAGTAAGGGGCCCAATTGACAGCTTCATTATGGGTTAGTTGCTTTTCATCCTTTCCCTCTCGGTCCATCAAAAAAAGTTGCAAATACTCTTTTTTTTCCCGATCCGCCCTAAATACGATCTGAGTGCCATCTGGGGAAAAAAATGGACCTCCATTATAACAATCTGTTGTATAGGTAAGTTGTGTCACACTAAGATCCTCTACGTTTAACCGATAGAGATTCATGCTCCCGTCTGCGTTACTTGCATAAACAATCTCTTTCCCATCTGGAGAATAAGCACACTCAGCGTGATAAGCAGCGCCAGTGGTTAGCGCCCTTAAATCCGAACCATCTGGATTTGCTTCATAAATATTCATATAAGGGGTTAGATCCCAACTATATTTTTCACCCTTTACTCTCTTGAATTCCTCTCCAGCACCTTCATGACTTGAGGCAAAAATGATCTTTTTCCCATCCGGTCTAAAATAGCCACAAGTGCACGCACCTTTTCCTGTGCTCACCATTTTAGGAACGCCCACCTCTAAATTCATCACATAAATTTGATAATGCTCCTGACCTAAGGGAACTGCTTGAAAAATCAGATCTAACCCATCTGGCGAAAAATAGGCCTCCCCCGACCTCTCAAAACCCATCTCAGTAAATGTTACTTGTCTAATGTTTGAAAGGAGCGACTCCCCTGCGTAAGTAAAAGTAATACAAGATAAAAAAATCAGACCTTTCAATCGCCCTCTAAAAAAAAGATTGATAGAATTGTATAAAATAATTTACTTTATGTCTATGCGTGCTGCACTTCTTACCTCTTTTTCTTTTCTTACCATACTTCTCGGAGCCACTGAAATTTCAGATCCCTCTACACCCAATTTTCACACCTCTTTATTTCCCCTCGAAGGAAAATTCACCCTCGCTTTTGACGATTTTCGAAGTTTGCCTGAAGGGAGTTGGGAAGGGAATATGGGAGCCTTCACAAGCCTCTATTTTAAAGCAGATCTTACTCACACTCTATTTTTGCATTTTGGGGGAAGTTATGGCCTCTACGATTGGATGGGAAGAAGTTCCACCTCTTTTGAAAACTCTTCCGGGCTGCAACAGCAAGGGTTTCTCACAGGCGCCCTCTCAAGAGAAACAGACTGCAATTCAGGATTTAATTTAGGTCTATCCTACGATGCGATGTTGAATGTGAATTTTGGCGAATTTGCCGTTAACCCCTATCTCTCTCAAGTCCGCTTGCAAACCGGATATTCCATCCAAGGGAATGAAATTGGTATCTGGGGAACTATTTTTACAAATAACGCGCTGAAAGAGTCCCAGCAAATTCCCTTCCAATTTCGAGCAATCAGCCAAGCAAACCTTTTTTACTGCCACTACTTTAAAAACACTGGCTACGCGATGATTTGGGCCGGAATGCCTTATATAAGATCGCTTATGTACACCACAGGCCTCCCTGGAACTTTTATCGTTGGCGCAAGACTTTCTGCCCCGTTAACAGACTATTTAAGCATTAATGGACATGCAGCCTACATGGGAGCGCGTAATAAAAATGGTTACCCCTCCAACAACTACTCTTCTAATGTTTGCATAGCCCTCACCTACACCTTTGGAAAACGACAAAAACAACTCACCCCTTACATGTCCCTTGCTGACAATACCAACTTTTTGGTCGACACCAACCAAAATCAGTAACACAATCTGAGAAACCCTCAAAAACCAGTTTTTTCCTCTTTAATCCTAAATAGACGAATCGCTAACATTAAGAATAACAAGGGATTACGAATTTTGACGATTTTTTGCTTTTAAATCAACTTAACTCATTTATAATCAGATAAATAAGAATTATTTACTTTAAAAGAACCTGAGCTTTACATAATAAAAAGGTTTAATTTTAAAAATAATTATGATATAATTAATTTATATTTTTAATTTTTACTAAGGATTTTATTTATGGGCTTTGTGGCTAATCCTATTCAGCGGGCAAGCGTATCCGACTGTTCGCCCTTTGAGTGCTTTGATAAGGAATCTTCTTCAGAAAAGGTCATTAAGCTTGTGTTAGAGGTTTTGGCAGTTATCCCCTTCCTAGTGCGGATGTTTAAGGCAACCTGTACCTTTATTTCTTCACATTATATCATCGGGGATCTAAGTAGTTTAAAAAAAATTAATGCAGGCCCATCCAACTATATTACAGGTCCTATTGAAGCTAAAAAAGTCGTATTTGAAACAGAGGGTGGTCAGCATATTCATGGAATGCACTATACCGGAGGCCATAATGGAAAAACCATATTAATTTGCTCTGGCTCACACCAATCACAAGTTTCTTTTAACCAGGAACTTTTCTGTGATTTTCGTAATCAGGGGTACAATATTCTAGCATTCGATTATGAGGGATTTGGAGAAAGCGAGGGGAGTGCTTCTGAAACTGGGATTTATAGAAGCACAGAGGCAGCTTATCAGTATTTAATGCGTAACCATGTTTCGAAAGAAAACTTGATTTGTTGGGGATACTCTTTGGGTTCTTCAGCTGCGGTATACCTTGGAAAGAAATACGGGACCAATATTGTCTTAGATAGAGGGTTTTCAAAAATTAGCCTTGTTGCCTACGCTAGGGCTCCCAATGGCTTGAAGTCACTTGCAAAATTTATATTTGAACAAGGTGTTGGATTTGACAACGAATCAGAATTATCTAAATGCAAAGGGAAAGTGAGAGTTGTGTCAGCTATGGATGATACTGATATGCCAAAAATACACCACTTCGATCGATTAAAAGATAAATTCAAACATCTTCCTAATTTCCGATTCATTGAAGTGCCCGGTAGCCACGATCATATCTATGTAGGCCAAACATTTTGGTATGAGAAAGAAGAATTTAGAAACCAATTAGATTTATAACAGGAATATAGCGTTTCCAAATGAATCTTATCCATCTTTCATTCCCTGGAAAATGGCGCCTATCTAATTACATCAAGAGGTTTTGATTTCTTAGCCTTTAGTCATGTTCCTTGTATTGGATACTCGCACCCTTGTTGGACATAAGGTTCCCCAGTTCCATCACAATGCATTGTTTGAGAAATCTGATTTCCGCAAAACGGATTTACTGGATTTACGCAGACGATCCCTTTATCCCAAAAACGTTTGTATTGAAGGACAAATCCAACGGGAATTTGCTGTTTATTTTGATTAATATCATACATTAAACTCGTATCGGAATGTAACGCTCCCCAAGGGGCGTTTTTGAACAGATCTCCTGTTAGAACTGGCGATGCTTGCACACCTAATCGCAGCAAATCCTCTCGCGCAAAAGCTATTCTATATCTCGCATTTAGAATATTATCAGGCAACTTATTTTCATCAAACTTCCAGAGAGCTTCTGCTAAAGCTGTAGCTTTCGGCCATAATTTCTGCTCTAAATTGGTAAAATCGACTTGTTCCCCCCAAAGAGCTGCACAAGCGCCAATAATTCCCCCCTTCCCTTTTTGTTTCAAGGGGATATTTACAAAGTTTCCTGTATTTGCACTTCCTATATCTGTTGTGAGCCACGTAATATTATTTAAATAGATCTCCTCCCATGAAACAGCCCAACCTGAACTAATCGGAGATGAAGGACCCATCCCTGGATAAGTGGCCATCCAATACTTTTCGTACCCAATATTTAATTTCGTGGCATTTGATGAGGCTAAACTCATAACAGGTCCACCTCTATAAGATTGATTCCCCTCTCCCCCAGCATCTAAATAGTAAACTGTTGATTGGGAATTAATTAAACTAAATCCCGTTGCTGCTAACTGGTTAATTTGAAAAGGAGTTGCGCTATCCAAATTCCAAAAATGTAAAATAACATGTTCGGGATCTGCCTCTACATTATTTGTATATTGATTATTAGCATTAAAATTACTCATTAGAATTTGATCAATCCACATAACCGTTTTAATTGAGGGATGGGCTTTTTTAAACCAACCTAACAACCAATTTGCGTATTTTACCGAATTTTGTCCGAACGCTTTTTCACAGGAGGGAGATTGACAAACACTACTTTTGAAATTAGGACACCCTACTTCATCAAAACCTATATGATAGTAAGACCCGTACCCTTTTTTTCCCACATTGAATGCATCAATCACTTCATTAAAAACACCTTCTACAATTGTTTTAATTTCTGGCAACTTATCTTGTAGATTAAAAAAACCACAGGGAGGTTCTGGGCAAGTCTCCTCAGATTGATGATCGACATCATTGCAAGTCATAATATCTGGATATCCATAAGTCCATGAATAGGCATGCCCTGGGGTATCTGTTTCCGGAATTATCCTGACACCTCGTTGTTTTGCATATTCAACTAACTCTCGAATCTCTTTTTTTGTATACACCTCGCTTTCACTGAAAGCGCCTCTCTCTTTAAAGGATTTACCCCATGCAATTCTTTTTGTGTTAGGTCCCAAAGCAAGGGGAAAACTCTGACCGTCTGTTAGATGAAGATGGAGGTGATTAAGTTTTTGAAAGGCCATTGCCTTCACCTGCTGCTTTAGCAATTTTAAGGGAAGAAAATGGCGAGCGCAATCCAGCATAACCCCTCTAAATTGAATCTTAGGACTGTCACTGATCTCCATCGGAGTGTTCTCAATCACATATTGATTCCCCTTCTTCCGAATTAGTTGCTTGAGCGTTTCTAAAGCATAAACTGCACCAATATAACTTGTTGCTGATATTTCAATTCCATTTTCATCAATCTTTACATGATATCCCTCGTCTACATTCGGTGTTGAAAAATCATCCGCTGACTGAATCTGAATTTTATAAATGGACCTCTTTGAAGCTTTTAACACTTCATCACTAAATGCAACCATATTAAAATCAGCAACTATCGACTTGTCTAATAGTGTTTTGCCAAGACCAGTAACACATTTTTTTGTTAATCTCGAAGATACAATAAAATCGTTTGTCCCTGTTTTAATTTGATTGGGAAAAGGCCAAACCCTCTGCTGACTAATTTTATAGTTAGAATATAATTTATCCATTTATTTCCATTTTTTTATTATAATTACATTTAAACATAAGCGTCTAAATTAAGTAATAAATAATATTTTTATGAAAATTAGCAGCGTTAAGTTAAGGTAAATGTATATTTTTTAATTCAGCTTATTAATGATTGTATTTTTTCTATTATGAGATTTGTTTTAATGCAAATTAATGATATCCTCTAGAGCAAATCAGTTTTGAAATTTAATAGGATAGGGAAAAATGTTTTTTGGTTTAGGGATGCCCGATGCTGGGCTATTTGATAAAATTTTCGACGATCTGGGAAAAAGCAGTGAAGCAGAAGCTGAGGGAGGTTCCAGTAGGGGATCGATTCCTAAACCTATCCTAAATTTAAAAAAGCACAAACATCCTCAAACTCAAGCAGATGAAGAGGATAGTCAAAGAACTTTTAAAAAATTAAGTGGTGACAAAGGGGGAGGTTTTGCAGCTCCCCTTCCTGTGGAAAAATCGCTAGAAGATGTAAAAAAAATATTTTTAACCTCCCTGGTATTACCTATCGAAGAGGCAATCGAGTCTCTTAAGGATATTATCAGTTATAGTAATAGCAGAGGCTACCCTGTTGCTAAACTAGATTTCAAATTGTTAGAAAAAAATAGAATGTTAAAGGAGCGGGTAAGTAGAGAAATTGTAGATTTGGACCTTTTAACGAATGTATTGAAAAAACCTGCTTTTTTAAATACTCTATCGCCAGAGCAATGTAGTGAAACTCTCTGTCTTGCTGCCATTCAAAAACAACCTTCTCTATTTCGTGAGAATCTTCCTAGTCAAAAAATGAGGAATGTCTGCAAACAGATTCTGCGAAACAGCCCGAAATACTTTAAGTATGTCGATATCAGCTTAAAAGATAGAGAAATGTGCGATTATGCTTTATCAAAAGGAGCTGAGAGTTTTATCTACTTTCCAGAAGTGGAAAAGACAGAGGAAGTCTGCCTTAAAGTGTTACAAACAAACCCCGATTTGTTTAAATACACACCTCTTGAAATCAAGACCTATGATTTTTGTTTTCAGATAGTAAAACGATTTGGAGGAGCTCTTAAAGATGTTCCTAGAAATTTAGTAGACGAACCTATCTGTCTAGAAGCTCTTAAAACCAACAAAAGCAGCCTGGAATTTGTTCCTGCAAAATGGCGGACCTATGAGCTCTGTTTGAGGTTACTAAGAGAGTGCTCCCTCTCAGAAGTTACATCTATTTTTAAAGCTATTCCAGCAGCTCATCAAAATTTGGATATCTGCCTGCTAGGAGTAAAAAAAGCTCCAAGTCTTCTTAATCTAATTAAATCCGATAAAATTCTGTTTCAAGTGTTTGAAGAATTATTTGCTTCAGATTCTACATTTACTTTTTATAAGCATTCCAACCAGTTTTTAAATTATGTGTTAGCTTTACATCCTTTAATTATCCACAAAGTCTCAGATCGCTATAAAAGAAAGGTCGATTGGTGGGTAATGATTGCACCTGAAATCAAAGAAGAAATGCAAGCTTTTATAGAACACTCCTCAGCAGTAGGAAGTGTAGAGAGGTTACTTGCAAAACTGAGAACCTATGTTTCCACTTACTATCCTGAATCTCATCCTTATCAGGAACTTATAAAAACAGTTAAGGATAGATTAGAGAGCCACAAAGCTTTTCTTGGAACTCCACCAGAAGGGAAAAAGGAGGCTTTAGACGGTTGGTATCTCCACATTAAATCCTTACTAAAAAATATTGAAACAGCACTTGATGATTCTGGAGAAAGAGACCTAGAAAGTAAGGAGCAATTGATGCAACTATTTTCTGTTTGTGGTGGAGGTTGGCAAGGGCAACTAGAACAAATGCACTCAAGGCTCGTTGTATACAGAAGTGCCCCTGCTAAAATAATGATAGGATTAGTGATCAAACAATTTGCTGACGGGCTTATTGAACAAATTTATGGAACTTATAGAAGATGGCTTGAAGACCATCTTGAAGACTACCCTGATATGAATTTGGAGGACTTAGAAGCAGACGTTGTTCACTCGATTAATTATTTTCATATGGTTGTAGACCCTTATTTACCCTCCAAAGTTCTCGAAGATCATCTAACTAAAGTAAAATGGAGAGATGCTACTATTGAAAGAAATTTTCTAGAGCACTATACAACCGCAGCTCTTGTTAAAGAAGTTTCAGAGGAGTGCAGAAGAGAAGGGAGCGCCTTACAAGAAGAGCTCTCCAAATATATTCAGAGCACTATGTTTAAAGGGTGTCCTACAACTCCAGAATTTGATAAAAAAATTGCAACAGATCGAGATGAATTTCAGGAACTACTCCAAACTTATGAAGAAAATAGAGCAAATCCTTGGCATCAGTTGAGTCTTTCTGTTTCCACCGGTCTTACAAAAGCTCAAGTTTTCCTCAAAACACCTACGGAACTTTTAAAAGCTTTTGATGAAAGGTATCAAATAAAAGTCGAGGAACTTGCTATAGAAAAATTCAACGAGAAGTACCGAGAGGAAATCACAGGTTATATTACTGATGAAGGACTTAAAGAAATTTTAGAGTCAATGGGCTTTTTAGCCTGCAGAGTCGAAATTTTCAGTCCTTCCTAAAAATTCCCATTTTTTAGCAAAGCCAGTTTCGAAAGATGCCTGTTGAAATATTTGATTGTTTTAGCTATATTTTGAGCCTTTTGTAGGGGCGTTTAAATGCTTAACTTCTTTCCAACTAATTTATCCAGTTGCAACATAACTATTAGTTCTGAACCCTGCTATGAAGTTCCCGATTGCGCAAAAGAAAAAGCCTTTGTTGCCACCCTCCTTTTTCAAAGACTTTCCTTTGATAAATTTTATCTAAATGAAAATAATTCGGCCTATGCAAAGGTTGGAACCCTTTCTGATTGTCCTGTAAGAGCCCCTCATTCGGTAAGAAAACTTGATGAATCTTCCTTCCTTCTTACCCTAGATAGAAAACAAATTCGGACCCTTGCAGGTCGGGGCTCTTTTAAAGTAGTAAAAAAAGGATGGCTCATTACCCTTCTTTCTAAAAATCATATATCGATGAAACCTATGGTTTGCGCAACAGACATCCGTTCTCAATCAGAAAAATTTTCACCGCATCCTTTTGAATCCCTACCGATTAACCTGCTTGGCATTGAGCATTTACAAAAAAAAACTCATAGAACTAGTAAAGGTTTGTTCAAACAATTTCATATAAGCAATAAAGCCCTTTGTAGTGGAGAACATCTAGCAAAGCTTTCCAAGCCTCCTAATTTTAATCAGATACTATCAATTTTTTGCGATCTAACAAAGGGGATTATCAACCTTTTTAATCATGGCTTGATTCACGGCGATTTGAAACCAAGCAATCTTCTTATTTATCGTGAAAACAGGTCTTATACGGCAAAACTTTGCGATCTTAATAGCGCTAAACCCTTTCATCAGAAAATGCAAGAACAGACTTGGGATTACCTTGGACCCTCATACAAAATGATCGTCATGGACGAATTCCTAAAAAGAAATCACCTCTTAGATACGAATAAACTTATCCAATTTTACGAAACCCACCTGAACGAACTCCCTTTAACTCTAACCTATGAAAGTACCCTACAAAGCTTGGGGCTTGTTTTCATAAAAATACTCCTGGATTCAAAAACATCAAGAGGCTCCCCCGAAAAAATGGCCCAATTTTGGGAGCTCTTTGGGGAACTTACAGGAATTATTTCAAACATTGATTTTGCCTCCAGCACTGAATTTAATAGTTCGTTATTAGAATCACTCATGCCTTTAATTAGAGTGGGTATTCGCTTAAGAAGCCCCCCCATCTCGTTTGAAAAAGTTCTGGAAAAATTAGCCTCTTTGAAAGAACCGACTGAATTTGACCTCATCCCCTTATCTCAATTACATGAAATTCCATATCCCGTTTTTTTTAAAATAGAAGGCCCTTATGAGGAAAAAGATAGGCTCTCTTTCCAATCTCTTTTTGCCCAAATTTATAAGCTCTTCCTATTACAAAACGGAAAAAAAGTCTATTTTTCCGACTCTTTTGCATACACAAAAAATATGAATTCTTCGATAGAAACTCCCCTTCCCCACTTTTTTCGACACTTAAATGAAACTCAATTTTTAGTAATGTTTGAAAGAAAGTCCCCTTTTTCTTTAGTAAGCAAAGGGGTCACCTATAAAGAAAAATACGGATGGCATCTAACTTGTTTACGATTGAACGAATTCGTCGCTAAAAAGATCGTGATTTACACAGACCTTCTACAACCCCTCGACCGAAAAAAACCTTGGTCGATCCTAAGCGTCCATCATTTAACCTGCGTCTCCCCCATTACTATACGACATCCCTTTCTTACAAGTGGCAATATTTTAAAGCACTTTCACCTTATAAATGGTGAGCCCATTACAGCTCTTAAGTTTGTTAAAAGAAAAGATCCGATAACTTTTGCCCAATTCTCAAAGATTTGCACAGAAATTTTAGTAGGAATGTCGGAGCTTCATGAAAACGGTCTTGTTTATGGAAATTTTAAGCCCTCCAAAATTCATATTTTTAAAAATCAAGAAACAGGGGTCTACTCAGCAAAAATTAATCCCAGTGAAACCTGTGTAGAAATCGGTTCGTTTTCTTTTGTATCAGCCTTTGATTGTTTCTCCCCCAGGATAAGACGTCTTATTCGCGAAACAATTTCTACGGAAATTTCAGATCCCACCTATGAACAAATCAAATCGACCTATTATCTAAAATCAAAATCCTTTGGGATAAAAATTACCCCTGAAGATGAAACTGCAACAACTGCAATCGTCTTATCGGTTCTAGCTAATTTAAAAAAAGAGATCTTTAGAACGGCTAAAGAAGGGCAGCCAGAAGCTTTTTGGCGCATCATACGAAACCTTTCAGGTGGATACCTAGAGGAGCCTAGACAGAGAAATGTAGGTGAATTTTACAAAGAGATCCACTACCGTATTGATGCTATTTCCCCAAGTGGAATCCCTAACCCTCCCAGAATCTCCCTAAGAGATGCATCTGCTTTAATGCAAGAATTATATAGCAGTTCCAGTTGAATCTTATCCATCTTTCATTACCTGCATCTTCATCTTTAAACTTGCCGCAGGCTTACCTAGTTTTCAAATAGGGCGCGCCCTCGGTGAGGGTCATCGGTGAGGGTCAGACGTGAAATCCTGAAAAAATCTTAACAAATAGACTCAAGGATCAT
>ERZ650308.93-NODE-93-length-47803-cov-6.642854_pt1 | contig 47803 bp, 58 predicted proteins | sample MGYA00376244_ERZ650308 | MGnify/ENA primary metagenome ERZ650308 (study PRJEB26733, sample SAMN07839295) | wastewater metagenome | biome: small river; feature: stream; material: water | place: USA: North Carolina | collected 2016-04-26 ... | reverse complement strand
ATGCCTAAGTGACTGGAGTTCAGACGTGTGCTCTTCCGATCTAGTAGGTGAGGCTAAAGTGGGATTTTTCTGAAAAAACGAAATGGGAAAATATCAACGCGACCGACGATTTGATTCGTCAGGTTGTGTTGTTGAAAGAAGGACTTGATGGCAAAGCGCGGCAGAGTTTCGATGACTGAATTGATGACGCCAACGGACGCGACGGAAATCGTTCCGCGTCCGGACGCGCCTTATGATCTCGATGACGATGAAGCGGCAGAGTGGCGTGCACAAGTCAGCGCAATGCCCGCTGATCATTTCACACGCAGCACATGGCCTTTGCTCTCGATGTACTGCCGACACATCGTTGCAGCGACACGACTCAATCAATTGGCGCAAGCTGCTTTGAATCCGCCGAAGGTGAAGGGCAAGAAAGCGCAACTCGATGTCGCGCTTTATGCTGGACTATTGAAGTCACATCGTGCCGAGACAGCCGCAGCACAACGTCTCGCTCGCTCAATGCGTCTTACGCAGCAATCCTACATCAAGGCTGAGACGCTTGGCACCGCCATGAAAAAACAGGCCAAGCAACTTGCGGCGATGCCTTGGGACAAAGACGACGACGCTGACGCATGAGAGTTACACCGCGTCGCGAACCTGAGATGTCGGCACCGAAAAAGAAGCTGACACGTGGCGAGCGTAATATTCGATGGGTTGAAAAACACTGTCGAATCCCTGAAGGAAAAGACGTCGGCAAGTCGGTCAAACTTCGTCCGTGGCAGAAGAAAGAAATCATCCGGATTTACGACAATCCGGAAGGTACACGTCGCGCCATTCTTTCGTTCGGACGCAAGAACGCGAAGACGGCGCTTTCTGCTTTCCTGCTGCTGTTGCATATCGCAGGTCCGGAAGCGGTATCCAATTCACAACTGTATTCGGCCGCGCAATCACGCGAACAAGCTGCGATCCTGTTCAATCTTGCGGCCAAGATCGTTCGCATGTCGCCGACTCTCAATCCGGTTATCGTGGTTCGCGACACGGCCAAGCAACTGTTCTGCCAAGGTATGGGCACTCTCTATCGCGCGCTGTCGGCGGAAGCCTCCACCGCCTATGGTCTCTCGCCTGTTTTTATCGTCCACGACGAATTAGGACAGGTGAAGGGACCGCGCTCGGAATTGTATGATGCGCTGGAAACGGCAGTCGGTGCTCAAGGTGAACCGTTGTCGATCATCATTTCGACGCAGGCTCCAACAGATAACGATCTGCTGTCGATCCTGATCGATGACGCCTTGGCCGGTAACGACCCGAGAACTATCATCTCGCTTTACACTGCCCCGCTTGACGATGATCCGTTCATCGAAGAAACGATTCGAAAAGCCAATCCGGCGTTTGGTGATTTCCTGAACGCAAAGGAAGTCATGGCGATGGCATCCGATGCCAGTCGCATGCCATCGCGTGAAGCACAGTTTCGCAATCTGGTCTTGAATCAGCGTGTCGAAGCATCGACGCCATTCGTCTCACGAGGTGTATGGGCGGCTTGCGGATCGCCCGTACAGGATTTGCGCGGACGTGTTGTGTACGCTGGATTGGATTTGTCGTCAGTTGCCGATCTCACGGCGCTTGTTCTGATCGGACAAGTTGACGACATCTGGCAAGTGAAACCGACTTTCTGGCTACCCGGTGAAAACCTTGTTGAAAAATCGCGAGCTGATCGCGTCCCTTATGATGTCTGGCACGAACAGGGGTTTTTGCAAACGACGCCGGGATTGACGGTCGAGTATGAATACGTCGCAAAACATCTGATCAAACTTTTCAGCGAATACTCGATCGCAAAATTGGCGTTCGATCGCTGGAACATGAAATACTTGAAGCCTTGGCTGCTTAAGGCCGGTTTCTCTGAGCAGATGATCACCGATCGTTTCGTGGAGTTCGGTCAAGGCACTCAGTCGATGAGTCCTGCTCTTCGCGATCTTGAATCGATCATCATTTCGAAAAAGATGGCACATGGAAACCATCCGGTTCTTTCGATGTGCGCTGCATGTGCTGTTGTTGAAGGCGTGAAGAACGCCAGAGACGGCAAGGTTGATGAATCAATTCGAAAATTGAGCAAGAACAAATCGTCAGGTCGAATTGACGGAATGGTCGCGATGACGATGGCATTCGGAGTTGCGCCGTTGCAGACCAACATCGATATCAGTGCGATGATCGGATGAGTGATCAACCTTGGTGGACAGACTACCCTTGGTGGGTTTTGATTTTATCGTTGTTGGTGATTGTTGTTTCAGCGGTTTCAACTTTTTGGGCTGTCTTCACGGGAGAATGGCGTTGGCTGATCGTGACTTTCATTTGTTGGCTTTTGGTAAAGGCGGCATGAGATGAGTGTTCAGTTGTCGAAACTATTCTCTTTCATTGAATACAAGGCGATTGGCGACAAGGCTGTTGCCGATGGCATGTGGCGCAATGATCGCCGCGTGTTTCTGCCCGGCATGGGGTGGTTTAACGATTGGTATCTTGACCGTGACCATGGCAAGGATTTTCTGTCTCCATACTATTACCGGGATTGGGCTGATAAGCGCCCGCCAATCGAACTGGTTTGTCCGGACGGAAATATTTGGTGCATCGATCGCCGGTCCAGCAATGGTGACGGCTGGGTAGTGACAGGTGAATGGCCTAACATCACTTGTTCACCCTCGATCGATTGCTCGCCGATGGGAACGGGCGGCTCATATTACCATGGGTATCTTCAGAATGGATTTTTCACCAATGATCTTGGTGGACAATCCTTTCTGATTCCGAACATCGGCCCTGATTATGGACGCCCGAAATGACGATCTCAAATCAGAACGTAAAAATCTATCGCGGGAATAATGCTCAGTTGAAAGTGACGCTCACGACGGCTGATGGCGATGCGTATACTCCTGCTCCCGGTGACGAAGTGAAGTATCGCCTTTCTCGCAATTCTCATTCTCCGGAAGATGAAGCTTTCGTCACGAAAGAACTGAATGCCGGAATTACGATTCTGGCCGGTGTTGCGACAATCGAACTGTCACAGACTGATACTGATCTCGAACCCGGTTTGTATTATCACGAAGTGAAGGTCGTGGACCCGCCGCTCGAACGAACTACAGCAATGGTTGGTACCGTTGTGATCAAGTCATCGTTGAATATGGACCTGATCGTACCATGAGAGCTGAAGCTTTCATCATTGCCAAGAAACATGGTTTCCCGGCGAGCCAGATTCGGTTTTCCGATAAACTTGAATGGATCGCGACTAAGAAAGGTCAACTGGTTCTGCGCAAGTTGCGCGTCGATCCAGTTTCGAAAGTCGTTACGATCTTTATCGACGCGATCGAAGCCAATCGACCGAACGACGCCAAGCAACATGTGGTCGAGACGCTTGATCTGGCGCTCAAGTTCATCGGCAACGGTCAATGGGATGAGGAAGAACACCCTCGCGACAGCGATGGCAAGTTCACCTTTGCAGGCAACAGCGATGCCGGAGACGCAGGCGACGGTTACGGTGGTGGTCTTGTAGCTCCGGAAGACAAGCCGTTCGCGTCTAAGTCCAAGGAAAAAGTCAAAGTTAAACCGGAAGATTTCACCAAAGACAAAGTTCGCTTGAGTATCAGCCCTTCAGCGGCCGATAGTTTCATTGAACAATGGAATGAAAAGATTGGAACCACTCCGGCTGATTTTGCCAATGATTTTCTTGGTGGCGTCAAATCAGGTGAAGTAACGATCACTGCTACCAAAGATGAGTGGGCTATCAGTGGGAATTTGTACGACGGTGATACGCGCATTGGAGATTTCACGAGAAATCTTCGGTTCAATACAAAGTCAGCTTACAGTGCGTATTTTTCATTGAACAACCGCGCGCGTGGTCACGACGTCGGTAAACAAGTTCTCGCTGGCAATGTCGAGACATACAAGAAACTCGGTTTTACCAAACTGACTGTTTCAGCCAACATCGATGTTGGTGGATACGCATGGGCTAAATACGGTTATGTCCCGACTCCTGATTCATGGAACAGTCTTCGTCACGACATTCTTAGTTCTCTTGGCGCTGGCAATAGCAGTCGATCGACTTCGACGACTTATACGCCTGAGAGTTGGGATGAAGTCAGCGATTATGATCGTGACCGCATCTATGATCAATGGAGAGCTAATAGTTACGAAGAGATTCATGACAACGAAATTCAAAATTGGCATGATAGCGGCGAAAGTTTGCGATATGCCAAACAAGACATTCGAGACGATTTCAAGAATGGTGAAGATGAATGGGCTGCCGATGCTTTAGGAAATTGGCGTAAAGAATACGAAGACAAAACCGGAAAGAAAATTCCTTTTAGTGATAGTCAAATTCTCGATGCTGTTGAAATTTCGTATGACGATGATGATTACGAAGGACAAGCTGATCCTGAAATTTCATTTGATGATTCCAAGCTCAATGAATTAGGAAAGAAAACTGAAGATCAACCAACTCTTCCCGGTATCGAAGAACCAATACCTTCGAAACTTCTTACCGATGATATGCGAGTTGGAATCGAAACCAGTTTAATAGATGCTTTCAATCGAAAAGCTGATGACGTTCGCAACGATCTCTCTCCACCTGATTATCTCGTTGATCAAGCGCGAGAGTATCAGGAAGAATATTGGGATCAGTTGGATGACGAAGAAAAATATCGCATCGCCGATCGAGGCGGTTGGCTTCCCGAAATTGAAATGGATGATGAAGACGAAGTAGAACCGGTTGAAACAACTGATAACGAAAATGCGATTCTGCGACGTCTTGCTCAGAGCAGTGACCCGAAATCGATTTGGGCGATTTCCGATTCCAACAAAGGAAAGCAATTGTTGATCGGTTCGTCTTGGTCCGGCGTATTGAATTTCAGCGACAAGGAAGCGATGGATCGCTTCAATGCATACGTCGGCAAGTCGTCAAAGAAAAAACCGGCAATGGCGGAAGCGGCATGAAAAAGAAAACTGGCCGCGAATTCTTCTATATCGACGATGATGGAAAAAAGCAGGACATGGTCCTGCACGAAAATATTTTGTCTTCCGGCGACGTTAATACTGCGGTTTCATCGGCTGAAGCAGTCATGCGCCGTCAAGGTTTTACTGAAATTGAAATCGATAGATTTTTAGGCGGATCGAAACAGACGGCAAAACAACAAGTGAAGGGTCTTCGTCGTCGATCGGACTACGGTTCGTTTATGCGTGAATGCGTTGAGATCATGTCAGATGACGGAATGGATGAAGAAGACGCTTACCAATATTGCGAGATGAAGTGGATTGAAGGCGACGACGATGTTCTCTATCGCACATTAGGTAACGGACAGTGGGATGAGGAAGAACATCCGCGTGATTCCCACGGTAGATTTTCGCATAGCGGCGGCGGTGATGAAGGTGATTCAAAAACTCCTGCTGCAGATTTGTTGGCAAAAAATTACCCAGACGATGTTCCGCTCGACGAATTGAAAGCCAAGCTATCGCCGGAATTCAAGGCGGCGGCTGCACAGGCTGAAACTGAAATGAAAGGCAAGACGATCACCAGTCGTCAGTTCTTAGGTTCTGATGGAAAGTACGTTCCCGAGCGAGCCGAATTGCATCGCAAGATCATTCGTGAGCTTTTCACTCCGGAAGCCATCGCAAAAGCGACGCCGCCGCTTGGCCAAAAACCGGTCTTGACCTTGTCCGGCGGTCGCCCCGCTGCAGGAAAGACATCATCTCTCAAGAAAGAAATGGGCGATAAACTGGAGAATTCTTTCTACATCAACGCGGACGAAATTCAGGAAAAGCTTCCCGGTTATAAAGGGAAATACGCCGGTCTCTATAATGCGGAAGCGCAGGACATTGCGTTGCAAGCCGAAAAAGTTGCGAGACACATGGGGCTCAATATTCTCTATGACGCGACCTTGAAGAGTAAGCAGCCTGCGATCGAACGCGTTCAAAACTACATATCTGCCGGGTACGATGTGGATGGATATTTTGTTCACACAACCCCTGCTACGGCCGTGCAACGCTCCGCGAATCGGTTTATGAGCGATCCGGAAGGCAAGGGTCGGTATCTCCCTCCGGAGATTCCGTACAGTAGCCGGACCAATGAATCGACGTTCGACAATTTGATTCCGATGCTTCGTAATTGGGCCTTGTACGACAACAACGGCAAGCATCCTGTACGCATTGCGGGTAACACGTGAGAAACATTGTCACCAAGTTTCATCTGCCGACAAAGAACGGAACGCTTACTGATTCCGATTTCGTAGGCGACACCCCGCGTATCGGTTCTGCTGATGCTCGATATTCCGATTCTGACAAGGAAGAGCTGATGAAGCTCGCGGATGAACTGAAAGCGTTGAGCGTAAAGGAAAGCCAATGAAGAAACCCCTTTTTATTCGTAAAGTTATTGCTGTTGATCCGGTAAAAACGGATAAAGGAGTTGAGTTCGTCTTAAGTGACGCAACTCCGGACCGTTATGGGGACGTGATCGAAGCAACCGGTTGGATGCTGAAGGAATTCGAAAGCAACCCAATAGCTTTGTTCAATCACAATCCGGATTTTCCGATCGGTCGATGGGTCAACGTCAAGGTCGTTGGCGGAAAGTTGAAAGGTACATTGCAGATGGCTCCGCGCGGAACGTCCGCGCGTATCGATGAGCTTCTGAACCTTGTTGAAGCAGGAATCCTACGCGCCGTATCCGTAGGATTTCTCCCGGTCGAGTACGAACAAATCGGAAAAGGGCACGGCTCCCGATATACGAAACAACAATTGGTCGAAACGAGTCTTGTTTCGATTCCTGCAAATCCAAACGCCTTGGCTATCGCCAAGTCCGTTGGTGTATCTCCCGAAACGCTTGAAGTTGTCTTCGGCAAGAACGCCGAAAAAGACAATCTCATTCGTCGCGGGTTCACGGGCAAGAATGCCCTTCCTCCCAAGACCCCTACACACATCGAAGGAAAGAGCATGAATCTTACGCAGCGTATCCAAGCCAAGCAGGCGCGGATCAAGACCATGAACGAACAGCTTGAGGCGGCGACCGCCAAGCTGGGTACTGACGAAGAGACGGCGGCGCTGGAAACGATCGAAGCCTTGACCGCCGAAATCGAAGTCGAGCAAAAATCTCTCGCTTCGCTCGAAAAAGCCGAAAAGCTGATCGCGAAAACCGTCGTGACCAAGACGGAAGAGCCGATCGTCAATCGTCAACTGCCGACTCAGACGCAGGAAGACGAAACGGCTTCTTACGGCAACGTGCAGCTCCCCGCACGTATCGCCAAACTGTTTGCCGAACCGGTCAAGCAGAAGACTACCCCGATGGACCTTCTGGTTCGCGGCATCGCGATCGACATCAAGCACTATGGTGAAGGTCGCAAGCGCGACATCAAGGATGTGTTGACCGAAAATTATGGTCAAAACGCCATGAGCGAGGGCATCCGTCGTGTCATGGCTCAGATGGTGACAAGGGCTGCGGCGATCCCGGCCGACACGACCACGTCGGGATGGGCTGATACGTTGGTCCAAACTGTCATCGGCGATTTCATCGAAGCGCTGATGCCGTATTCGGTCTATCCGAAGCTTCGCGCTCTCGGTGGGTCGTTTACCTTCGGCCGCAACGGTGCGATCTCGTTCCCGGCGCGCAACCAAGCCACAACCTTGGCCGGTGCGTTCGTTGCTCAAGGTGCCGCGATTCCGGTTCGTCAGGGTGCGTTCACTCCGATCACCCTGACGCCGAAGAAAATGGGCGTCATCACCACCATGACTCGTGAGATCACGGAGCATTCGACTCCGGCGATCGAAGCGATTCTGAAGCAGGCGATGCTGGAAGACACTGCTGTGGCGATCGATACGGTTCTGCTCGATGCGACCGCGTCTTCGACCACGCGTCCTGCAGGTCTTCGTAACGGTATTTCCAAGATCACCGTTTCGGGCACTGCTTCGATTGTCGGTTTCATTGCCGACATGAAAGCTCTGTTGGCCGCGCTTATCACCGCGACCAATGGCAATCTGCGCAAGCCCGTCTGGATTATGAATCCCGGCGACGCTTTGGCGATCTCCCTGCTTCAGACTACCACGGGCGACACTCCGTTCCGTGAAGAGATCGCACGTGGAACGCTGCTCGGCTTCCCGATTGCTACCACGACCACTGGCACTTCCGACCTGATGGGTATCATTGACGCGGCCGACTTCATGACCGCAACCGGTGACACTCCGCAGTTCACGGTCAGTGATCAGGCTGTGCTCCATATGGAAGACACTTCGCCTGCGGCTCTTTCGACCGTCGCGACTCCGAACACCGTCGCTGCGCCGATCCGCTCGCTGTTCCAGACCGACTCGCTCGCTATCCGCATGATCATGGATATCAATTGGGCGAAGCGCCGCGCTGGTATTTTCCAGTGGGCCGACACCATGGTTTGGAACTAATCAGAAGCCAACGCTTTCTATTGAGAGCTGCCCCCGCCCGGCATTGCCGGGCGGTGGTTTCTCTAGAGAAAGGGTTGGACTATGAGCGAACTCGATACGATTGCCGAGCAATCGGCAGTAAATAATCAAGCCAATCGCGAAGCTCGCGAGAAGGCACGGCAAGCGAGCGAAGAACAATTCGCCAAGGATCGCGCTGAAATGGAAAAGCGCAATCTGGAGAAGATGGAAGCTGATGCAAAGCTTCGACCGACGCCGACGCCTGAAGAGATTCATATGGCGATGGCCGGACACAACAAGGCCATCAAAGAGCCTGATGGAGCACCGTTGCAGAATGAGCGACATCCTATCGCCAGTCCTGCAAGACAGATCGAAGTTGGACGTGAGACACCTACTGCTCAACCGGTTGGGTCTTCATCCGATCAAGTCAATCAGAGTTCTCAAAACTTTGGAAAACCGCATACGGATCGAAGTGATGTCAGCTCTGAGCGAGCATCTGAATCCAAAGCGGCAAAGAGCAAATAACTCAAAAACTTTTCTTGCTTAAAAATGAACGGCGTTGGAAAAACTCCAACGCCGTTTTTCTTTGAGCAAAATGGAGGACTAAAGAATGTCAGCAGTTGAACCGACTAAAACTGAAGATTTGCTGCCCCACGTCAGCGCACATCGCAAGGCTTATCTGGAGCAACAGGAGAAAAACGCGTCAGAACGCGAAGCCATGATCAAACGCAACGAAGAGCAGATGGCTGCTCTTGCGAAAGAAATCCCTTCTCCCACTCCGGATGAAATTCGATCGGCTCTCAGTGCCAAATCGAAAACGCAACAGGAAGTCGAACACGTCGAAGATTCCGACAACAACGGCGAGAAGAAACCGGAAGTCGATGACAAGGTCACGAAGACTTCGACGGCCGCTGATCCGCAAGGCGGAAAATACAAAACCCGTGACATGAGCGGAAAGAAGTAATCACGTGGTTGCATCGCGTGAAACAGTCGGTCGGCATGGTACTTTCATATACCATGCCGATTGTCGATTTCTTGGGGCTTCACTTCGCATCTATGGCGAGTGGTCCGAAGAGGAAGTGCATATGTATGATGCACTCCTCACTGAGAAAGATATCGTACTTGAAATCGGTGCGAACATAGGTGTGCTGACTGTTCCGCTTGCACGTCGTGTAAAACGTGTCATTGCATTCGAACCGCAACCGGAAAGTCATGCTCTTCTAGTCAAAAATCTCCAAATTAACGAAATTGACAACGTTGAAGTCTATAAATACGCGATTGGGGCAGCGGATGACGTTGTTTCCATGCCTACTTTGCTCGAATTGGATGAATTCGACGGTGTGATTGGTGATTATGGAGGGCCGGAAGTAGGTTTCGGTAGTCTTCAGGTTGAGCAACGAAAACTCGATTCCTTTTTCGATCTTCCGAAAATTTCGTTTATCAAAATGGATTGTGAAGGTTCTGAATTAAGCGTGCTGATCGGTGGTGAAAAACTGATCAACAGAGATCGCCCTATTCTATATCCGGAAGACAATCGGCCGGAGCAAGAGGCTCCGATGTTGAAGTGGTTGACTGATCGCGATTACGAATGTTTTTGGCATTGTCCTCCGCTTTATCGTGAAGATAATTTTCGAAAATATAACGACAACATTTTCGGAAATATCAAATCTACAAATTGGATTTGCTATCCGAAGGAATACAAAGGTCCGCGTTTCGGTACGCTGGAGCCCGTAAGTGTCTAACGTTACGTTGACGAATTCCTTGATTTCGAACCAGCATTTGGAGCGTGGAATGGCTTATCAACGCCAAAACATGCTTCATGAAGCTCTTTTCGAGTACGAAACAGCGCTTCAATTGACACCAAACGATAAATACGCGCACTGGAATCGTGCAACGACGTTGCTTTCTTTGGGAGAATACGAGGAAGGTTTCAAAGAGCATGAGTGGGCTTGGACGCTCTTTGACTGGCAAGGCTTTGGTCCTGTTCGTGGTGACATGGTTCGCATTAAGCATCTTCCCATCTGGGGCGGCGAGTGCATTGCGGACGAATGCTTGCTTGTCTATCACGAACTCGGATTTGGAGACGGCATTCAAACCTTACGTTATCTCCCCGAGATCAAAGCGAGAGCGAAACAGGTCACTCTCGTTATCAATTCAGAACTCGTCAGCCTTGCTGAACAGTTCGATGGAATTGAAGTGGTTGATCATGTCCCGTCCGATGTATCCGGATTTTCATATCGACTACCGATGTTCGGAGTAATGCGCGCATTGAAGCAGAATTTGCACAACATTCCGAACAAACCCTACTTGCATCCGTCAAATAGTGGCTTTACAGGCTCGCCTTCGGTGAAACATGTCGGAATTTGCTGGTCTGGGCGTACTCAAACCGAATTTAGTCTCGAATATTTCCTCCAAAACATCGATTTTTCGGATTTTGAACTTCACAGTTTGCAGCTTGGCCGAACTGATCATGGTGTGAAACCTCTTGAGTCGAAAGATTTCAGAGACACTGTGAATTTGATCGCTCACATGGATCATGTCGTTACGATCGATTCTGCACCTGCTCATTTGGCGGGAGCTATGGGGCACCCTTCAATTCATCTGCTGTTGCCGTTCTTGTCGGATTGGCGATGGTGGTTTGTGAACACTTGGTATCCGACGATCAAGACTTACAAACAACGATCGATTGGAGATTGGACAATGCCGTTTAAGCAATTGAGCGAGGCACTGCGGGTATGACCGAGTTCATGGTTTCCACCAAGCCTCGTTATCGTGTGCAAGCCGGTCGGTCGGTCGGTGGACTTCCGGCTGTCGTGGAAAAAAGTGCAGGGTATTATTTACCCGTTACGGGCGGCTGGCTTCCTGCAGAAGCCGGAGATTCATGGAATTGGTGGCAGCAAGGCTATGATATCGAGGCATCAGGCGCTCGATCGGCCATGGTTGAAGCTTGTATTGGCTCATATAGCCAAACCGTTGCTATGTGTCCCGGCGCTCATTGGAAAACCAGAAAAGATGGTGGGCGGGATCATATAAAGAATTCTCCGCTTGCGAGAATTTTGAAAGCTCCGAACGCTTATCAAACAATGTCCGACTTTTTGCTGAATGGGGTTTCGCATCTTTATAGCGACGGCAATATGTATGCGCTCGCACTTCGCGATCAAAGTTACGATGCTGTCGAATTGCATCTCATGCAACCCCGTCAATGTTCTGTTCACGTCGGACCTGAAGGTGAAATCTACTACGGCCTGAACGGAAATCCTGTCATCGATCGCATGCTAGATTACCCGGCAATCGTCCCGGCACGCGATGTTTTGCACATTCGTTTGCGTAGTAGTGATTTTCAAAGTCTGAAAGGTGAAAGTCCGATTGTTGCAGCGGCTCGCGATATTGCGGCAGGCAACGCCATGGCAGCGCAGCAACTCGCTTTTTACATGAACCAAGCGCGTCCTTCGACGGTGCTTTCAACCGATATGGTTCTCGATAAAACCCAAGTTGATGCGCTTCGTGACCGCTGGAATGAGCAAACGCGAGGCTTGAAAGCTGGTGGCACGCCGATCCTGACGGCGGGATTGAAGCCGACAGCTATGCCTTCGGTCAGTGCCAACGATAGTCAATTGGCCGACGTCATGAAATTGACTGAACAGCGTATCGCCTTGGCCTATCGAGTCCCCATGCAAATTCTCGGTCTTGGCGGTACTAACTTCACGACGACAGAAGCCTTGATGCAATTCTGGCTTTCCAACTCGCTCGGCTTCTGTCTCAATCACGTTGAAGAATCGATCGGTCGGTTTTTTGGTCTTGTCGGCTTTCCGGAAGAATATGTTGAGTTCGATACCAGTGCATTGCTTCGATCGAACTTCAAGGAACGCATCGAAGGTCTGGTTCGAGCGACACAAGGTGGCGTGTTTTCGTTCAACGAAGCACGACGAACTGAAGGTTACCCGGAAGTTGCCTACGGTGATGAGCCGCGCGTGCAGCAACAACTTGTTCCGTTGAGCGCAGCAGCAGCGATTCCGGTAGCCGGTACGACAGCAAAACCGGGTGAAATCCCACCTTCGCCGCGTCCGGAAGCCCAACCTCCCGCTGCTTCTGTAACCGAATCTGAGAACGATGATGAGCAAAAAGCGGCAAAAGAATTCGATGAAGTGATTTCGAAAAAACATCCGGGACGATCGCTAAAACTCTCCCTTGAAGGAATCAATTGATGACAGCGTTGGTCGAGAGGATTGCGGATCAATTTGCTGCCGTAACTGAAAATATGCGGCGCGAAGTTGAAACTTTCATGGGAGTTTTTGTCACTGATGTGCGAAATCGTCTCGCAAAAGAATTGCACGAAGTGGAATTGTTGAAGAGAGATTTACAATTAGCAAAATTGGAATTTGAAAAAGAGTCAGCTTCTAGGCTTGCTCTTTTGCGTCACGGCATGGATGGGGCTCCCGGCCCTGCTGGTCCGGCTGGACCGCAAGGTGATCGCGGTGAACAAGGCATTCAAGGTGAACGTGGTGAGCAAGGTCCGAAGGGTGAATCCGGTGCTCAAGGCGAACGCGGTGAGCGCGGCATGATGGGGCCACAAGGTCCGCGTGGAGAATCAATTGTTGGCCCGCGTGGAGAAAAAGGTGAACGTGGGCCTATGGGCTCTCTACCTGTTGCAACAGTGTGGAAAGACAACGCTGTCACATTGAAAGGTCATGTGGTTGTCGCCGGTCGCGGCACGTATCAGGCGGCACGTGATACGATGTCGAAACCCGGCGGGCCGGATTGGGTTTGTATTGCGGCCCCCGGTGTTGATGGAGTTGCTGGTAAGCAAGGTCCCGTTGGCGAGAAAGGTGAACAAGGCGAGCCCGGTGCACGTGGTGAGATGGGCATTGAAGGCAAGCAAGGCCCGGCCGGTGACCGTGGCGAGCGAGGGGAGCAGGGCGAGCCCGGCGCACGTGGCGAGATGGGCCTAGAGGGCAAGCAAGGCCCGGCCGGTGACCGTGGCGAGAAGGGCGAGCAAGGCGAACCCGGCGCACGCGGCGAGATGGGAATCGAGGGCAAGCAAGGTCCGATCGGCGAACGCGGCGAGCGAGGGGAGCAGGGCGAGCCCGGCGCACGCGGCGAGATGGGGATCGAAGGCAAGCAAGGCCCGATAGGTGAACGCGGCGAGCGAGGGGAGCAGGGCGAGCCCGGCGCACGTGGCGAGATGGGCATTGAAGGCAAGCAAGGCCCGGCCGGTGAACGTGGCGAGCGAGGGGAGCAGGGCGAGCCCGGGGCACGCGGCGAGATGGGCATTGAAGGCAAGCAAGGCCCGGCCGGTGAACGTGGCGATCGTGGCATGATGGGGCCGCAAGGTTCACGCGGTGAATCAATTATCGGCCCGCGTGGTGAAAAAGGCGAACGCGGTGAACCCGGTGCAATGGGTATGCTCCCGATTGCAAAAGCTTGGAGTGAAGGCGTTCACTATAGAGGCGATGTCGTGCATCATAGCGGCGGGCTTTATCAGGCCAAACGGGATACGGCGAATAAACCCGGTGGACCGGATTGGAGTTGTTTGGCTGCTCCCGGTGTTGATGGACGTGACGGTCGAGATGGGGTGGACGGCATAGACGGCCGTTCATTTAATATCCGTGGCCTGTTCAAGACGGATGAAATTTATAAAGCTCTCGATGTCGTCACACTTAATTCGTCGTGGTTCGTGGCCAAGACTGATAGTCCCGGTCCTTGTCCCGGTGCGGGTTGGGCTGTTGGCCCTGTCGGTAAACAAGGAAAGCCCGGTGAACGTGGCAGTATGGGCTTGACTGGTAAGCAAGGTGATCCCGGTGAACCGAAAGAAATTGTTGGATGGAATCGTGACATCAAGAATTACAAAGCCACGCCTGTTCTAAGTGACGGGACTTTCGGTCCTGAAATTGATCTCAAAGAATTCTTCGATTGGTTCAAAGAAGAGGACTATTAAGATGCAATCTTCTTTGACTGTCGTCACTCCCGCACAAAGTGTTTCACTGGTTTCTTTGTACGAAGCAAAATTGGCGCTCAATCTTCAAGCATCAACTGATCAAACCACGGATGATCAGCTTGAAATGTTGATTGAATGGGCGTCGGCTGAAATTGCTGCACTTTGTAATCGGACTTTTGCAAAAGAAACCGTGATAGAAACTTTCAGTTCGAATGAAGGATATTTCAATCGAGCTTATCTTTCTCGATATCCTATCAAAAATATAACGGCTGTTGACGAAGATGGAGACGCTTTGTCGGTGGGTTCTGATTATAGAGTTGATCCCGCGTCTGGATTGTTGACGCGAATCGATTCAGTTTGGGCAGCGCCTATGACGGTTTCATACACAGGCGGATACGATCTTCCGAACGATTCGCCTAAGGCTTTGCGTCAAGCAGCATTGTTGATGACGCGCGAATCTTACAATGCCATATCTCGCGGCGATTCATCTATTCGACAGATCAGTCATAAAGATTCCCGTATCACTTATTTTGATCCAAATTCGAAATCGGATTCATCGTCATCTGGCGGCGGGAGCCCGGCACGTCGAGCCGTTGGTGATTTGTTGAAACACTTCACAAGGTTTTGGGTCTAATGGTTTCGATCGGACTGGTAGGGAGTGTTACTCGTAAACTCGTTAACAACGACGCTAATGGCTTGCTTCGCATGTTGGAAGACATGGGTCGTGACGCTCTTCTCGGCTTGGTTGGGGGTTCGGGCACTCCTATTGGTATGGGGTTGAATGCGTTTTTGAAGTATGTCGATATGACTAATAAAGAAAGTCTTCGACAACAAAAACAAAAAGACAAACCGTTGACTGCAGCTCAGCGACGTCGAAATCAAGTGTTGCATCGGGAATGGTTGCAAGACAATCGATGGCGTTTTGATTGGAGATCACAGCCGAGACGTCCAGCCGGAACGGAAGCGGGCGGTGAATGGATGGAAGGTCGTCTCGATTATATGGCTGAGCAGAAAAAAGCTTTTTCTCGTGCACAGATGCGACGACGGACACGATCGATGCGAGAATACAAAGCCCGGCAACATGCCCTTGGGAATAATAAAACCAGAACTATTCGTTCAGCATGGGGTGATTTTTGATGGCGATTAACTGGAGCACTCAAGTTTATGCTCCGCAGTATGCGACGTTTGCCAGACCAGTTGTCTTTAATCCAATTAAAAGCCAACCAAGTGCCGATTCTTTTGATGGACGTGGGATATACGGAACGGCTCCAATCGATGTTATCGGTGAAGATGCCACAATTATTTCGGATGCGAGAACAATTCTCGATGTACTGGAATCAGATTTCGCTGTAGTTCCGATTCAAGGCGACAGGCTCAGTATTCCGGCTCACATAGGTATGCCTGCACTCGGTGATTTCGATGTGATCGACGCCAACACTAATGGCGGTGGTGAAACGACATTGATTATCCGTAAACGAATGGCGGCTTCGATCCCATGACTTCAACAGTAATGAAGGTTCGAAACAGAATTTTGGATCGGATCAAGCTTTTGCCTTTCTTTTCCAATCCTTCATTGTCGAAAGCTTTTACCTACACGAAGAACAGGTCTCTTCAAGTTCAACCGGATTCGATCCCTGTATGTGGCGTCTATTTTCTTCAGGAAACAAGAACGCCTGATGGTGATTCCAATGCAGGAGAGCCTCGCTTCCGCGTGAATGCGCGTTACGGCATCAGCGTCATACTTATAAACAACGATCTTGAATTAGCAGAAGATCAATTGGACTTGGCCGCTGAAGCTATCCGAAATGGGTTGTTGACTGATCCGACTATCTATCGAAATGACGATGAACCGGATTCGGATATCCAAGGTTTTTCTTTCGAAATGCGTCGGCATAATTTTGGATCATCTCTGGAAAATGAAACTCCGTTTGCTGAATTGCAAATGGAAATGAACATTGATCTTGGGTCGATCACGTATCCGCCAGTCATTGAAGATAATCTGGAAATCATCAATGTGAAAACCGCCTTCCCGCTCGGCGGAACTGAGGAAGAGCAAGAGGCGGTTCAACAGGTGGTCGTGCAATACGATCTTCCACAAAACTAGGAGACAGATAGATGGTGAAAGTTCTGCCTAAGAATGAAGATATGCGCCGAATTCTCAAACACCCGAGCAACAATGTCGGTTTTCGCGACGACGGTCCGATGGAATGGCCCGATGACGCGTTTACTGCTCGCCGCGTCGCTGATGGCGATGTGACGATTTATGAAGAACCGAAAGCCTCTCCGGCTCCGGCAAAACCCAAGGACGACTGAACCCAATCTCAACCCAAAACAAGCTCATCTAGGAGTCCGACAACATGCCTATTTCTTTCAATCGTATTCCGGCCAATTGGCGGATGCCGCTCTATTGGGTCGAAGTTGATTCCAGCAAGGCGGGACTGCCGATCAATCGACAACCTTCTCTTCTCGTTGGCATTAAGCGAACTGCGAATCCCGGTGTCGTCAACATTCCCGTCCCCGTATCTTCGCAAGCGCAAGCGGATGCATTGTTCGGTCGCGGTAGCCAGCTCGCAGGTATGTTCCGCGCATACTTCGCGAACAATTGGGCGGCTGAAGTGTGGGCGCTTCCGGTCGCAGAAGGTACGACTGCTGCGTCCGGAACGATCACGATTACCGGTACTGCGACGGCTGCTGGTACGCTTCATTTGTACATCGGTGGCCGTCACGTCCCGGTCGCGGTCGCGTCTGGAGACGCATTCGGTACGGTTGCAGCTTCGATCAATGCTGCGATCAATGCTGACGCTGACTCCTACGTGTCATCCACAGTGAGCCTTGGCGTCGCGACTGTGACCGCAAAAGAAAAAGGGACTTACGGAAACGACATCAAACTTTCCGATAGTTTCTATGGAGCTGTCGGCGGTGAAACTATTCCTGCGGGAATTACCGTAGCTTATTCGCAACCGGCGAGCGGTGCTGGTGATCCGACGTTCACTACGGCGATCAGCAATCTCGGTGAAAACCAAGTTGAATATGTCTGTCTTCCGTTTACCGATTCCACTTCGCTTTCCGCATGGGAAACGGAATTTGGTTTCTCGGATACGGGACGATGGGGTTTCATCCGTCAATTGTACGGGCACATTTTCTCGGCTATGCGCGACACCTACGGGAATCTTTTGACGTTTGGCGGTACGCGAAACAGCCCGCAACTTTCGGTCCTTGGTGTGGAGCTTACCAGTCCGTCTCCGCGTTGGGAGTGGGCGGCTGCTTACACTGCAAAAGCTGCTCGTGCATTGTCGATTGATCCGGCTCGGCCGCTTCAGAGTTTGCATCTGGAAGGCATTCTTCCTGCTCCGTTGCAAGGTCGTTTCCTCGCCAGCGAGTGCAACACACTGGCTACCAGCGGCGTCGCTACGCAGCGAACGTTTGTTGACGGTGTCCCGACGCTCGCTCGTGAAACGACGACTTACAAGACCAATTTGTATGGGGTGTCGGATGACGCTTACGAATTGGTTACGACCTTGGCCACGTTGGCTCGTTTGCTGCGCAATCAACGACAAGCGATCACGTCGAAATATCCGCGACACAAATTGGCCAATGACGGCACTCGATTTGGTGCTGGACAGGCAATCGTTACTCCGAAAACGATCAAGGCCGAACTCGTGGCTCAGTATCGTCAAGATGAGTTTGACGGACTTGTTGAAGACGGTACAAACTTCAAGAACAATCTGATTGTTGAACGTGATTCATCCAATCCGGATCGTGTGAACGTTCTTTATCCGCCTGATCTGGTCAACGGATTGCGTGTGTTCGCGGTGCTGGCGCAATTCCGTCTGCAATATAATCGCGGTCTCGACATCAATATCACTTGACGGTTCCTCCCAGACTACGTCGCGAAATCTGAAAAATTTCGCGACGACTTCTTAATTTTTGTGCGCCTTCCATCTCAACCTGATCCCTCTAAAGGAAACCTGAAAAATGGCTCAACGTATTGCGGGCATTGCTTATCTGAAAGTGGATGGCGCGCTGTATCCACTGCGCGGCAATTTCACTGTGTCACCTTCATCTCTCGAACGCGCTGGTATTGCCGGGCAGGATTACATTCACGGTTTTAGTGAACTGCCCCGCTTGCCTTCGATTTCCGGAGATGTGTCGCTTGTTCCGGAACTGTCGATCGATGCGGTTGAGGCCGTTGTCAATGCGACCGTCACGGCCGAGTTGGCGAATGGCAAGACTTATGTCTTGAGAGAAGCTTGGTGCACTTCAGCGCTTGAATTGAATACGCGTGAAGGCAGCACGCGTGTTGTGTTCCAAGGCGTAAGCTGTGATGAGATCAGCTAATGTCAGAAGAAAACGAGAAGAAAGAGGAAGTCAAAACCAACGGCGCTCCTGCTCCGTTGGTTATCAATCTTCGTAAGTCAGTCATCGCTAATGGTGACGAAGTCAATCAGTTGATTTTTCGCGAGCCGACTGCGGGGGATATCGAACGCATTGGAAATCCAGTGAATATGGATTTTTCAGGGGATGTACCAAAAGCAACTTTCGATGCAAAGGCCATGTCTCAAATGATGGCGTTGCTTGCGAGCGTGCCGCCTTCAACGATTCGACAAATGCACACTCGTGATTGGAATACGATCGCGTGGAGTCTTGCCGGTTTTTTTATGCCCGAGATGTGAATGACGGGTCGGATAATCTCATTATGGATTGTTACCAACTCGCCGAACATTTCGGGCAAGACCCAGACATATTTCTGAATAAACCGCTCTCTAAGATTCGAAGTCACATGCGATGGTTGGGAAAATTGGCCATTAGAAAATCCGAACAAGAGGAAGACTGATAAATGGCCAATATGGATGATCCTGAAGTCGTAAGTCGACTTTCTCAAGAGATGGCTCAAGCGTTGGGGCAATCTCTTGTGAAAATCGGGTCTGAAATGCAGAAACTAGATCGTATCTCTAGAGATGCGGTTAGTTCTTCTGGCGGCATTGGACGACTTGATAGTGCGTTCGCTAGTATTGGCACGCGGTTGCTTGGTCCTGTCGGTTTGATCGCAGGATTGTATCAAGTTTCAAATGCTCTTTCTGGGGTTGCCGCTCAATCTGTTCAGATGCAAGCTTTTAGCCGTAATACCGGCATGGCATCTGAGAATGTAAAAGATTTTCAACTTCAATTGCAGATGATGGGGAAAACATCAGAGGAAGCCAAGAACACGATCGCTTCCATGAATGGAATTTTGAATAATTTCGCTACTTACAAAGAAGAAAGTTCGTTAGCTCAGACGATGTATGGACGTGAAGGTGGGGCTGCTTTTTTGAACCGCCTCACTGCCGCAAAAGATCGTCTTGGCCAGATCGATGAAATATTGAAAACGTATCGTTCTGGTAACGAGCAACAGAAACGTGGCCTCGCTGATGTTTTCACAGGTGGTGATGTTGATGTTCTTGATCGTCTTGTTACGCGATCAGAAATATTGAGATTCACTTTTCAAAGCAGCGATGCTGAGTTGAGAAAGTACCACGAATCCACGGTGTTATTTGAGACAAATGTTTCCAATGCTTGGAAAGCTGTTGCTGGAAACGCTATTGCAGCGCTCAACCAAATAACCGGTGGTACGGAAGATTCAGCGAAAGTTTTTTCTAAAGTCGTCGATATCATCAACAAAGATACTGATAGTTTCTCTGCCAAACTCAAAGCGACGATTCAAGAAATTAGAGATTTGGTTGATATATACAATGATCTCTCTGAAGGGAAATTCGGTGATGCGGCTTCGAAGACTGGAAAGTTTTTAGGATTTGACTCTTCGAAATCTCCAATTGCGAATGCTCCTGAAGATCGGAAATTTCGTCATTTCCCTTGGATAGGTGGCGGTAGCTCGGACTCAGAACCGCGATATCCTCAAGCTGAAGACCCGATGGGAGCGGACTATTCAGCTAGATCACGTTACAGCAAAGAATATTGGAATCGCGTTTATCGATTGAACGGATACGGCCGGGGTACCAGTGTAATTGACGGAGACGGTACGTCGGGCGCTACCGATTTTTCTGGCATGCGCAGAACGCAATCGATCGAAGAGGATCAGTCGAAAACTTTGGTTGATATTCGAGATATTTTGCAACGTATGGAAGGCGGGGCGAGTGGCGGTTCTGGCGGCGGCGGTGGGGGAGGCGGAAGCTATCCCGGTAGTGCCGGACTCGCCGGTGGTGGTCGCGGAACGCTCGGCGGTCAGTTGGGAATGTACACGGGCAGAGGTACAGCCGGAGTCGGGTCTGATCGAGGTCGTGTTGGTAGAGGCGGCGATCCTCGTGGAATGGAAGGCTACATTCGAGAAACTGCGGCGAAATATGGTATCGATCCTGATACGGCGGTTGCTGTTGCCAAATCAGAAGGTCTTGCGACTTTTCAATCATCTGTTCCGAAATCTGGACGTGGTAGTTTTAATGGGAGAGAAGATAGTTGGGGTGCGTTTCAGCTTTATATGGGCGGTGGTTTAGGAAACGAATTTCAGAAAGAAACAGGACTTGACCCACGTGATCCGGCTAATGAAAAAGCGACAATCGATTACGCTTTGAAGAAAGCATCCACAGGTGGATGGGGGCCGTGGCATGGTGCAAAAAACACGGGCATTGGCCCGTGGGCTGGCATTGGTCGCAATGGAATTGCGCCTCAACCGGGCGGCGACGCTAGATCAAGCCCGTTTTCAGGAATGAGTTTTGGCGGCGATGTCCGTGAACGTCAACGCACAGTGGCGAATGTTCGTAAAGGTGATCTTGATCCAAATTTGCGAACGGCGTTTGACTACGCGTCATCTAAAACAGGATTGACCGTCGATGTAACGTCAGGCGGTCAACGTATGCATGGGGCTCCCGGAGCTGTCGGTTCACACCGTCACGATAATGGCAACGCTGGCGATTTTAATCTTCGCGATGCAGATGGGAAAATCGTCAGTCCGAATGATCCCCGTGCTCTTGAATTTTATCGCTATACCGCTCAAGCCGGTGTGACAGGCGGTGGTCATTCATATATGAGCGACCCGAACAAGATTCATCTTGATCGGTCAGGCGGTGTGTACGCGGGTGGCAGAGAATTTCGAGATGCTATTGCTAGAGGTCAACGTGAGACGGATGTGTTTGCTGCGGCAGCGCGAGCGCGAATGGACGCGGCAAAGAATAGCGGGACTGAAAATTCTCTTAAGGCAACTGTCGATTTCAACAATGTGCCTTCTGGTGTGAAGACGAGTGTTGAAACCGAAGGCGAAATTTTCAAGGATTTGCAAGTCAGTAAATCTCGACAGAATGAAGTCGCAGGCGGCAGTCCGGGGCAACCGTTCGCAGGAGTCTGGTAAATGGTTGCCAAACGCGAAGAGCAAGCGATTCTTACAGTAAATGGTCGAAATTTTCTGGATTGGGACTCCGTCAGCGTGAAGCATGAGCTGGGGGCAAGGCCTCCGTATCTTTGCAGATTCACATGTTCCGAAGGTCTCCCGATCGCGAATAATTTTACCAAGTTGCAAATCAAACCCGGCGATCAATGCACGGTGACGCTTGCCGGTTATCCCGCTTTCAAGGGCAAGGTGATGACGCGTCAAGTTTTCTTCGACGCAAATCGTCATCATATCGAGATTATCGCTGGCACTCATACCGATTTGATGACTGCTTCCGTTGTTAGTCAGACAATGGAATTTAAAAATCAGACTTTTTCACAAATTGCACAGGATCAACTTAAACGATTTGGAATACCTTTGATGTTTGAGGGTGGCGCAGCACCTTCGATGAAATTTCCTCGTGTGAGTGCTGCTCATGGCGAAACGGTTTCTGATTTTCTAGAAACTCTTGCTCGCCCAACAGGTGTAGAGTTCACTGCAAATGAAAAGGGTGATTTTGTTGGGGTAATGGGGCCGCTTAATAATTCAGATACCGTTCGAGAAGGGCATGAAATTCTTATCGGTAGAGAAATCATTTATAACGAAGCACAAGCCACCTCGAATCCTTCGGTAGCGCAAGGCCCCGGAAGTGATTCTAAATGGGGCGCGGCTGTAGCGCATGTTCCATATGCGACGATTCCATCAGGGACTTTATTTGGAGGTCAAGCTCCCGGAGTTATTCCTTTTGAATTACCGACAAGCGATAATCAAATGTTGAAGGGCAGATCGACTTCTGAATCGAAGTGGTTGGAAGACGACAAGATAACTGTGATTATCACTGTGTACGGGTGGCAACGTCCAAGTGGTGGATTATGGCAACGTAACCAAACTGTTTCGGTTGTGTCTGAAATGCTCATGATGAACGGCAGTGAAGGATTGAGAGCTAAAAGCGTTACGTTTTCTCAAGATAATCGAACTGGCACTAGAACTACGTTGGATTTACGAAGCAAGAATAATTGGGGCGGTGGCGGGCCTTCTGTTCCCGGCGGATAAAGGAAATTCAAAATGGTTGAGCGTGTAACTGTACCCCGTACAAATACGTCGTCTCGAATTGGTTTGAGTCGGGCGACAGTTCGAAGCGTTGATGACAAGCATTTATTGCAGCAAGTAGAGAAAGCGGATGTTTTTCGTTCTGAAACACCTAGTGATTTTGAACGGTTTCAGATGGTTGGAATTACTGCGGTCCCTCTACCTCAAGAGGAAGACAAGCAACAATCGAATAACAATCAGCAACAACAAAGTTCTTCTCAAGACGATGGAATGAACCACAATCAACCAAAAGGTAAATCAGCGGAAGCATTGATGCTGTACCTTAACGGTAACCGTTCGCATCCAGTAGCTCTTATAGATGATCGTCGCGTTAGACCTTATGCGATGAAACCCGGTGAAAGCGCGATGTACGCAGCTTCCGGCACCGGCCAAATGTTGTTTCACAACGATAAGGGTTCGTATCTCGTTGCAGTCGATAATCCAGCCGAACAATCTGAAAGCAGCGAAGAAACCGAACGAATGGTTTCTCTTAGGCACGTTCAGAAGTCGAAACAGAAACGAGAAATCAAAGAAGGTGAAAAAGTCGAAGAGCACAAACATGAAGGCGAAACTGTAAATCTTGAAGTCCGCGTCACCAAGAATCGAATATCTTTTTTGGCAGGTGATACCGAGATCGGATATTACTCGGAAGGCACTTGGTGCTTCAAAGGCAAAGTAATGCTTGGCGACGACGATGAAGAGAAAATGCGTCAAGTTCATCGTAAGGATGATATCGACGACGCAGGAAACAAGGCTGTGAAGCACGCTCAAAAGGTTTGGGCACTATGAGCCAGATTTCTGATTTCCGAAATCCTTGGAGAAATCTGCTTCTGAGTCAGCCAGCATCGTTTCGTTCGATTGTTTTCCACGTTGAAAACGGAGCGAGAACTTCCGGTCGTCGATCTGTTTCATTTGAATATCCGAAACGAAATTTGGGTTACGTTGAAGATATGGGACGTCATGCTCGGCGTTTTCAATTCAACGGATACCTCGTTTATATTCCGCTCTCCAACAACACGCCTGAAAATTCCATTCGGTATGATTATGTCGCACAACGCACGCGGCTATATGAAGCTTTGGAAGCTGACGGTCCCGGCAATCTGGTTCATCCCGTGTTTTGTCGTAACGGTATGAAAGTCATGTGTGAACGATTTGTCATGTCGGAATCCCGGGATAGAGGCGGGTTCACTTCGTTCGATATGTCATTTGTGGAAGCGGGAGAGCCGACTAATTCGGCTGGCGTCGAAAACATAGTAGGTACAGTTCTGTCTAATTCATCGAATGTCGAGCAAGCCGCACTTGATCTCTTGGCAGGAAAGATTCCAGTCTGATGTCTCTTAGCTCGGATAAAATTGAAGTTGAAGGCGTCGTCACCCGAATGCTTGATAACTTGTCGCTTACGATAACGTCGAAAAGCGCGCGTGAAGGTGCGGCTATGCGCCAACAGATTGGCGAAGTTCGAGCCAATTTCGCGATATATTTGAAGATCGGCACATTCCCGCAAGAATTGCTCGATTGTTTCACTGCTGCAAAAAACGCCAACGTTCCGTTAACCGGATTGGCCAACGTCCGACAGAATTTGTTTCTGGAAGACCCGGTTGGGGAAATTTCAGATGCGATCGTGCAAATGGGTATTGGTTTTTGTTTGTCGGTCGAAAGCCAACTCATAACCGAATTAAAATTCGATAGCCGAACAGACGTTGACGTAATGATGAAGCGGATGACCGCCGCTTTTTCAACAGCACGTGAACTGGCGGCAGATTCTGATAATTCAGTTTTCTATCAAAATCTGACTCGGTTAGCCGGATCACTGATTAATTTTCTGGCGTCTGAATCGCGGCCCATGCCGAGAATGGTGCAATTCAATTTGCCGATTCCAATGCCCGCGCTGGCCTTGAGCCATCGAATCTATTACACCGCTGAACGCTGGGAAGAAATCATCGCAGAAAACAAGATTATAAATCCTGCGTTTTGTCCTAGGTCCATAACCGGAATGTCGTCATGACAGATGTTCGTCTAAAGGAATTTTTCACCCTTGAAGGCGTGACAATGGATTGGCTTCTGAAGGGCGATCAAATTGACGATCGGGATGAACTGGCGACTTCTGTTCGAGTAGCCCTTGGCACGGACGCTGAAGCCAGTGAGACTGATATTCTTCCGAACCCTGATAGTACGGACCGTCGCGGATGGTGGGGGAACTTCGAAGCCGAAGAGATTTGGGGCGGTTGGCCGATCGGAACGAAGAGCTGGTTACTGTCTCGTGCGAAAATTACACAGGCGCCATCTCAAGAAGGTTCAACTCTAGATCGCGCTCAACGGTACACAGAAGACGCTTTACAGCCTTTCATAGACAAGCGAATCGCAACAGAATACGCGGTCAGGGCGGTTCGGACAGAGCAGCAGCGAATTGAAGTTTACGCGACGATGTTTCGCGGACCTTTGGACGAAATTGATCTTCGATACCAAATGCTCTGGCTGGAAGATGCACCGGTCGATTAGCAGGAGTTAGTGTTTTATGCCTTGGTCAACTCCCACTCTTCGGCAAGTCCGGACAATGGTTCGTGACGACATTATTGCTGCGTTCAGTGGTGCGATCAGTATCGGGAATTCGGTTCTTCGAGTCATTTCAGATACCAATGCCGGATTAGCGCATCTGGTTCTTCGGTATATCGATTGGTTGTCTCGCCAGATGTTGCCCGATACTGCTGAGACGGAATGGCTTGATCGCCACGGAGATATCTGGCTCGTCAATGCTGATAGCAGCACGGGCAGAAAGAGCGCAACCTATTCGGAAGGTCACGCGCTTTTCACGGGCGTGAACGGCACGATCGTTCCAGTTTCGACTCAGCTTGAATATTCGAACCTCGGATTGGGATTTGAAACGACGTTGCAGATAACGATTGGAGCAAGCCCGACATCCGCGCCCATTAGAGCAATTGACGCTGGTGTTATCGGAAATCTGGAAGCTGGAGCTACGCTTTCACTTACAGGCACTATTTCCGGCGTCGATACCGAAGTCACCGTTGTCGATTTGAACGGTGGTACGGATGAAGAGAATGATGACGATCTCCGATCACGTGTTCTTTTCAGAATCCAAGAGCCGCCTGTTGGTGGTGACGCTTCCGACTATGTCAAATGGGCAACTGATGTCGCAGGCGTAACGCGAGCATGGTGTTCACCATTAGAGATGGGTCTCGGCACCATTACCGTTCGGTTCATGATGGATGAATTGAGAGCGTCTACCGGTGGATATCCAAATGCTACGGATATCCAAACCGTGACGAATTACATCGACACGGTTCGCCCCGTAGCTATTAAAGATCGATTCATCGTTGCTCCGATTCCGGAACCAATTGATTTCATTATTTCGAATCTTAAACCCGATACGGTTGCTATCCGATCAGCGATCGCTGGGGCGGTCAAGGGTATGTTGGTTGCTAGAGCCGCACCGGCTCATGCTGTCAATGGCATCAAGCAACCTGCGACCACTGTGTATGTGTCGTGGATAAGCGATGCGATCATGAGTGTTGCGGGCGTCGAGAGTTTCACTTTGACGATGGAAGATCACAAGATGCCACATGATGGGGCTCTCGCTGTACTAGGGACGATCGTGTACGGATGACGGATAAATGGGTTCAACGAAACGCGAATGATTATCGTGGAGCATTCAATCAATTGCTCCCGCAAGGCATCGCTTGGCCACGTCATTCATCTTCTACTCTTCAGAAAGTAGTAATCGGACTTTCCGGGGTTTGGGGAGAGCCAGTTGAAACTTTAGCTGCGCTGTTGCTGCAAACTGAATCTGATCCGCGTAAAGCCAACATCCTGTTGCCTGAATGGGAAGCAGCTTTTGGTCTTCCTGATCGATGTATGCCTATTCCTTCTGACGACATGAATATTCGTCGCGCAAATCTCGTGGCGAAAATGACTTTTCTTGGTGAACAGTCGAGACAATTCTTTATCGATCAGGCGGCACTTGTCGGTCAGACTTTGACGATTCGTGAATATGCTCCGTACATGACAGGCGTCAGCAGATGCGGTGACACTCACAATCTCAATACCGACAATGACGGCAAAATGAGATGGCAGTTGGGGCCGCCTGAAAATCGGTTTTACTGGACTGCAACAGTGACCGCGCTTTTACCGAATTGGGCCGGTGCCGATATCTTCTGTCTCGTTAATCGGTGGAAGCCAGCGCACACTGAAGTTATTTTCAGTTTTGCGCCGCTGACTCATCTGATTGGTGCTCGCCCGTGGAATTCTGGCTACACAGCCATACTGTAAAAGGAAAACATTCATGCCGTCGCCAAATGACAATTTTCAATTACGAGATGGCCTCGACGCACTGTTTAAAGTTCGTTCGAAAGACATCTCGGCTCCACAGGACGGTTCTCTTCAAAAAATTCGCCATTTGGCTGAAGCTTACCCTGTCGATTACGGAATCGGAGGATGCTATTCGATCTCGGTATCATCTGGATCAATGGCTGCAGGACTTTCGGCCGCTTCTACTATCTGGGGATTTCGTTGGTCATCGACTACATTGCTGGCTCTCATTCGAGAACTGCGTTTATCGATGTGGTCTATCGGAACCGGGTTCACTGCTGGTCTCGCTACTTTTGAGTTGTCGCGGGTAAGCGCGTGGTCGGCTAGTGATACGGGGGGATCATCTGTTAGTCTCTCCTCTCCAAATACAAAAATGCGGACGTCTATGTCGGCGTCAGCGGGGGAGATGCGTATCTCGTCCACCGGAGCTGTTACAGCAGGCACGCGCACTATCAATACCAATGCGGCAGGGAATTTGATCCTTCCGATCGCTAACACGACAAACACGGTTTTTGCTTCAAGAGTGAAGTTGCTGGATTTCAATCCGGCAAAACATCCACAAATTCTTGCTGCAGCTTCCGGGGCCACTTCGGAAGGGATCATTATTCGAGCGACTGTCCCGGCTACGGGTGTGTGGGGATTTAATCTTGAGATGGATTGGGATGAAGTCCCGCTTGTGAACTACTGAGGACAGTCATGCAATATAATCAACCGTATGGAGCACTTGCGGATGCTTCTTATGTGGACGGGAATCCTTCATTCGCAATAGAAGGTTCGATTATCCCGGCAGCCGCGATCGAATACACACAACGAGAGATCGTTAATTTCATTCTCAAAAGTCAGTTGTCGCCGACAAACGGCGACACCTTGCAACTTTCCAAATCGGTTCAGATTGATCGTGTCAATTGGGCAATTGACACTGGAACAGCAAACCACATCATTGTTGATCTAGACCCGGCTCCAGATGCTTTGGTCGCTGGTTTGAAAATTTGGGTCTTAGTGAAAGTTACTAACACCGGTACGACCGACGTTACGTGCAACGGAATCGTAAAGCCGTTGCTGACTCAAGGCTTGGTGAACCTTGCTGCGGGCGTGATAGTCGCAAACGGAATTGCGATCATTGTTTACGATGGTACGCAATGGCAATTGATGCTCGGTACTGCGGCGACGTCCGGTCCTGCCGGTCCGACAGGTGCAACGGGAGCGACCGGTGCAACGGGAGCAGCGGGAGCAACTGGAGCCACAGGCCCGCAAGGCCCCGCTGGTCCCGCCGGTCCGACAGGTCCCGCTGGTTCACCGACATCTCTGGTTGTCGGAGCTTTTGCGGTTGGTTCATGGGCGTTCTCAGGTGAGCATACGGGAGCCGGTGACTTCAACACTGCATCTGCAGGTCTTTTGAACCAGAACGGAACCACGTCTTACGGTTTAGGTGTATGGCGTGCGAGTAGTTGTTTCTTTACCGGTGGTGTTGGAGGCGTTGCTTCAATTCAACTTTGCCAGAGAGTCGTATGAAAATTATATCGGCCATGAACCCGAGAAGATTTGGTGAAGACTTCACCAATATTCTTTTGACGGCATGGTTTGAAGAATTCCCTAATCATTCGTTCGAATTTTTGGCTTCATTATTCGACTGCGAAGAACATGGCCGAGAACTGTGGTTTCGCGCAATGAAAGGCGAGTACGGCGACATCGAAGTTCTTCCGGAAATAATTTATGCGGAACCCTCTTCCATGAAAATTATCAATGTTGAACCGATACGGATGCTGAAGCATGACGACACAAGTATATCTTGAAACTTATAGCGACGCTGATTTTCGGCTGTCGCAAGATTCACCTTTGCATCCTGTTCGGATAGGTTCGAATCCATTGCATATGCATGTGCGCACCTTAGCTGACGACAACACAGTATGGCTAGACGCTACTTCTGTTAACGGAATGCTTTTGGTTCAAGCGGGAACGGGAGATACCCCAGATGTTGTTTCTATATTCATTCCACAAAATCGACTTTTGAATCTTCCAGTCGGGGATTACGTTTACTCGTTGATTATGTCCAACGTGAATCTTGGATTACGTACTGAAGTCTGGCGCGGGGCATTGAAACATTCTGCCGGACCAACTCGTTGGACGGCGGGTAAACCGTGATCATCAATGAACCAGCTTCATTCAGGAATACTTCGCCGGGTATTGGTTCGCCCGCGTTAGTCGAAGCTATCAATTTTCTCGATACTAGTCGTTTCATCGCCACATCAGCGGGGACAGGTGATTTTATTGTCTTGTCGCCTGTAGCAGGATTCAAGACTCCTGAGCAGGCTTTTGCGGTTGATGGTAAGAACTATCATTATTTCGCGCAATTCAATGAACAGTGGGAGGAAGGGTACGGCGCTTATGATTGGGCGACGGACAAACTTTCACGTACCAAAATATTCAATACTTCTCTTTATACACGCGAGAAGATGAATTTTTCAGCGAGGCCTATCGTTGACGTTTTCACGTCGCCTCCTTTGAATCTGGAAACGGGTGATATCCCTGCAGGCTCTAACACAGTATTTTGGAACGCTTCTGCCCCGCTGGGCTGGACAAAATTAGTAACGCATAACGATAAAGCTTTACGCGTTGTTTCCGGAACAGGTGGCGGTGATGGGGGCTCGGTAGCTTTTTCGACGGTGTTTGGAAAAACTGCAACGGACAATTTCACATTGTTGACGACACATATCCCTGCTCACGTTCACGGATACACTGCGGTTTCGTGGCGAGGCCCTACTGGAAATCCAGAATTCTGGACTCCAAGCGCTGGCCAACCTTATGAAATTTATTCGTTTGGAGCTAATACGGGATCGCAAGGCGGCGGTAGCGCCCATCAACACGGTATGGATATCCGAGTACATTATCTCGATATGATTCTTTGTGGGAAAAATTGATGAGAGTTCCTCCTGCTGAAAAAGGAACTATGTGCCCGTTGCACAAAAAAGATGTTTCTACTGTATGTCATAAATGCGCGTGGTATTTCCGTATCACTGGCAAAAATCCGCAGACAGAAGAAACGGTCGATGACTGGCGATGTGCCATTGCGTGGAGTCCGATGCTTCTGATCAATGCAGCTCAAGAAACACGACAGGGGGCAGCGGCTACTGAGAATTTCAGAAATGAATTGATTGGTCAGGTACAAAGAGCGAGACAGTTACCGAAAGGGTTTACCTGATGCACGTTGTTATTGTCAGAGAAGACAATTCAGTAACAATAGACGGTGAAACCCGAGCGGTTGATTGCTCCGGAATGGAATCAATTATTCGAGTTGTTCAATGGGTAGACACTTCAGGATGGATTGAATTTGTAAACAACGGAAGCGATCCATTTCGTGTAAATGAGCCTATTGAAGATTTGGCTCCTTACCAAGATTTGATCGACGCATGGGGAGAAGCTGCCGAAGAAACTCCCCATGTGCATTCTCCATTTCCAGTCGTTGATGAAATGGAGATGCGTGCAATAACTGAATTCAAATCTGACTATGACAGGGAAATGTTCGTTTCGTTCTTAAAGACATCTGGACCCGAAACGATCAAATCGCATATCAATCAGTTCAACGATTTGGACAACGTGAAACGTTATTTGATTCAACTCACGTTGTTGGTTGCCGCTGTTATCCGAAAGTAAATCTATCTAACTGAAAGGGGTACTGAACTATGGCTGCACAACTTGAAGACCGCGTTCTCGACTTTGGCCTGAACGTTCTCGACACTGAATCGACGGCGATCTACATCGTGTCGTCGGCGACTGAACCGACAACCTATGCTCTGGCAACGTCCGGCGCGGGTTCGCTCGGTTACAAATCGTTTGGTGCGGGCAGTGTGTTTGGCTCGCCAGCGGCAGACGGTGGCGGCAACGGTCGCAAGGTTTCGTCGGTTGCCGTGACGGACGGCACTATCGTGACGTCGGGAACGGCGGCATGGTGGGCGATCGTGGCAGCGGCGTCGTCGCTTCACGCGCATGGTTCGCTGTCGTCGAACCAAGTCGTCACCGCTGGCAACACTTTCACCTTGGCCAGCTTCGACATCACTGTTCGCGCCCGGTAGTAACATGGCGAAGCGGGCTCGAACTCGAATCGTTTATCGCGATAGACCGGGTCCTGTTGAAGTTGCCGAGCCGGTCAAGTCAGGGTTCACTCTGGGAAACCTTGTGAACCTTGGCGGCATTCCGCTGATAACTGCCATTATCACTATCAGCGGATTCTACTATGTGACGAATTTCAAACTTGAATCTTACGGTGAGCAAATCAAGGTGCTCAACAATAAGATCGAACTTGCCGGGAAATCCATAACTGATAAGTCCACGGATGACACGGCTCAGCGTGAAAAGATTCGTGAAGCTTTTTTGACTTCACAGACCAAGACGAATGAAGGTATCGCGAAACTGGATACGCGTCTTGCGGTAGCCGAGAAGCAACAGGAGACGGCGAACGCCGCTCTTAGCAAGATCAGTGAAACTCTATCCAAGATATCAACCCTATCCGGCGGCAACCGTCGATAAAAATCAGTGGGAATTGGGAGAATAAACAGATGACGAATCGAGATATGGGTGTCACAAACGGTCCTGTGGAATTGGGCGCACCCACGCTTACCATCAATCCCCCTGTGAAGCCGGAGGAAACAGTTTCACAGGCCGCGTCCGAGAAAGCAGAACCCAATGACGCGGCAAGTCAAGACGAAGGAAAACTGTAAGCACGGGAAGATTTCATACTATGCCGATGACAAATGGATCGGCCGAAGTCTCGAACTGTACGGTGAATATTCCGAATATGAAGTTGCTGTTTTCCAAAAATGTTTGAAGCCGGGAGGCGTAGCGCTAGAACTCGGCGCTAACATCGGATCGCTCACGGTGCCGATGGCCAAGATCGTCGGTCCGACTGGTAAGGTGATCGCGTTCGAACCCGGTGAAGACACACTGGCGCTTCTACTCAAAAATATTGAACAGAATGATCTGAACGACATCGTTCAAATCATCCCCAAAGGTGCGTCGGATGCACCGGGGCGCGCAGCAATCGTTTACAATCCAAATCCGAATTATCCGAAAGTCAGTCTTGGCGATAATCCGCATACACGTGGGAATGAACCGGATGGATGGATCAATCTGATTACGGTTGACAGCCTCAACCTTGAACGGCTGGATTTCGCAAAGATCGACGTTGACGGTTGCGAGCAATTCGCCGTTGAGGGCATGCGCGAAACCATCATGCGCTGCCGCCCTTTCATTTTCATCGAGAATGAAATCCCGGACAAGGCAGAAAAATTGACGGCGACGCTCATCGATATGGGTTATCGCGCTTATTGGTATCGCCCGCCGCTTTACAGCTTCACCAATCATGCGGGTGAGCTTCGAAACATTTTCCCCGGCACTGTTGCGATCATGCAAATTTACGTGCCGGAAGAACTTGATCATGAAGTCAAGGGTTGTGACGAAGTATCTGACATTCGTCTTGCAGACCCGGAAGACCCTGATGTGTTCAATCGAGAGATTGTTCGTTATCAGCGCATCTTGAAACGATTCCCTGAAAATGTCGGTGTGCGGTTGATCATCGCGCATTACATGAACTTGATGGGTCGTCTCGAAGAAAGCGCAGAACTCATTCGAGAAAATCTTCGTCTTCAACCCGATCACATCCCGACCTTGGCCATCGAAGGTTTGCATATGCTGCAAGCCGGAAATTACAAGGACGGATGGCAACGGTATGAACTGCGTTTTCAGCAGAAGAACACCGCACCATTTGGCGGCAACAGCAAACATCGCGTTGATTATCCGGCATGGGATGGTTCGCCGACTGATGAAACGGTTCTGATCTGGGCTGAACAAGGTTTCGGCGACACGATCATGTTCTCTCGATTTTATCGTTACGTGCTTGAACGTGCGCCGAATGCAATTCTGGAAGTGCAGCCTCATATCTATGAGTTGATCGAAACTTCCATTATTGCGAAACCGGGCACGCTCTACCGGCAAGACCGTGAGATCAGCGAAGACATCGGTTTTCAATGCTCCATCCCGTCGATGCCAGCAGTGCTTGGGGATGACGGTTCGATGATCCCGATCGACGGACCTTATTTGTTCGCCGATACCGCTTTGTCCTCCAAGTGGCGTGGGATCATTGGAGACAGGAAGATCGGCGTTTGCTGGCAAGGATCGCCGCGATCCGAACGCCCTTACACGCGCGATCTTCCTGTTGAATTTCTGCACGCTCTCGATCTCACATATGGCCCGTTCTTTTCCTTGAACGACGAAGGCCAATTCGAGAGTTATGCGGCGACGGCGGCTGCGATCGATGCGCTCGATCTTGTCATTACGGTTGACACAAGTGTCGCTCATCTCGCGGGGGCGCTTGGAAAAGAAGTCTGGTTGCTGTTGGCGTTCGATCCGGATTTTCGTTGGGGATTGGAAGGATCAACGACACCTTGGTATCCGTCGATGCGAATTTTCCGTCAACCGAAACTTCGTGATTGGAAATCTGTCATTGCGGAAGTGCAAGACGCACTTTTGTATCGGAAAAATGACAGTGCTAGAGCTGCTTGAAACAGGGAAACAGGTGAAACATGGCAAAAGACTTTATCAAGATTGATACGACTTTGGCTGGAGCAACGCACGCTGGTTTGCTTCGCTCCTATATTCAGTCGTTGCGCAATGCTTATGAGCAGGGGCAACGCATTCGAGCGATCATGTCTCACAACAATGATGGTTCGGATTTCACACCTATCGCTGCGTTGTTCGGATTACCGTCTGGCTCTGGCCAAGCTGTTTTTGATTTGGTCAACGGCTCGATCGGAGCTATGGAAGGTACATTTCAAGTGGATGACGCCAAAGTCATCACTGAAAAAGTCGGGTGAATTCTGGCGGCAAGCTTGAAAGGAAATAAGACAACGATGGCCATGTCTTCAGTAACTCAAAAGGACTAGAGACATGGCCATTGCACTTGATGGATATGTTCATTACGCGAAAGAATTCGGCGGTTCGACGACGGTTGTTCTCCCCAACCTGACGACGACTCAATCGGGAGACATCATTACTGTTCACATCTATTGCGCTTATGATGTTCATGCGGTGAGCGTCACAGGTTCAACGCTCGGTTCTTTTACTTACATCGGTGGATCGTCAAACAGCGGCGCGGGCAATGGCGGCGGTGATGAGAGTATTCAAGTTTGGGCGTGCTATGCCGCTAGTTCGCTATCGAACGAAGTTATTACTGTTGAACAATCTAACGCTTACGATTTTAGGTATGACGTAGCTGCGTGGAGTGGAACGAATCAAACCAGTTTGACCGGTGCGTTTGAGACTTTCATCGGCAATCAAAATGGCGGTTTTAGCGGAACGCTCCCTCAAAATTATACGACGACGCATGTCAACACTGTAGTTGTTGGATTTGCTCATCTTGGATTTAACGGAAACGCTTCAACGGCCGGAAACAGTTTCTCGTTTGTAGGTACGCCTTCCGATAACGTATTCACGTCTTATAAAGTCCTGACATCTACTTCGACGCAAACGATTTCAATTGATCTCAATGACTATGCTGACTGCATGGTCGGTTTCGCGATCATTGAAGTCGCTGGCGGCGGTGGGGGCACTGATAATTTAACCGCAAGTAATCTCACCAATACCGCACCGGTTCTCGGGGCTCCGACGATCGACGGCTTGAAGACTCTTTCTGCGTCAGGTCTTACAAACACGGCTCCGGTTCTTGGTGCGCCAGCGACCGCAAAAGGGGCTCCCTTCTGGCGCTATATCGGCGTATCCAACTCTGTTCAAGTAACAGGCACTTCACATGCCTTGGTCACGACCGGTATTTCGGAAGCTTTGCTTCCGGGTGACTTACTGATCGCATCTATCGCATCGCGCATTGCTTCGACTACCGCTGTGACTTTGCCGTCCGGCGGGGAATGGACGCTTGTTGAAGATGAGCTGACGAACAACACTACGGCCGCCAGTACAAATTCCGTGGCCTCCGGCACCATGGCGTTCGCTATCAGGGGCGCTAGCGATCCGAATTTTACGTTCACTCACCCGACTTCGCCAAGTGTCGCCCTTGGCCGACTCACGGTCTATCGACCGGTCAACGGTGTTGCAGGGAAAGATACTCAGAGCAGCGGTACGACGGCCACTAATACGACTTCGATTTCGACCACGGGTTTGACGACGGCTCTGAACGAAGAGCTGATTGTTCGAATGGTAGCCAATGCTCGTGCGGCGGCTGTTTCGGCTTTCAACGCGGCGACAAACCCGAACACTTCCAGCGGCACCAATTCCGTTCAGACGGCGAATCCGATTGCTGGAACGTGGCAAGAACGCCAAGACAGCAATACTGCAACCGGTGCAGATGTTGGTTTGTCGATTGCGGATGCCGTCAGAGCTTCAGCGGGTGCAACCGGAAACTTCACGGTTACGTCGGCGACTGCAGGCAGTCATGCTCAAATCGCGGGCGCGTTCTATTTTCGCGTTACGCCTGCTGCAGGAAACTTGACAAATTCAGCTCCTGTTCTCGATGCACCAACTCTTTCGGTAAATAGCAGCAGCACGGATAATCTGACGGCTGCCGTATTGACTAACACTGCACCGGTTCTAGGTCCGGCGACTATCAAGCAAGTTCATGTCTTGAATGGGTCGTTGACCAATACAGCACCGGTACTCGGCCCCGCGTCGTTGCTGATAAAATATTTGCTGACGTCGTCGGCGCTTACGAACACGTCACCAACGATCGGTACGTCAACTCTTGTTCGAAACGCGACGACGCTCAATCCGAATGACAAAGATTCGGGAGCTACGCTTTCGAGCGGAAATCTGGTTCTTACGTCTGGCACGCCTGCTTCAGGTGCACGATCGACTTCATCGAAATATACCGGGAAGAATAGTTTCCGGGTTACGGGAGATTTTCGCGCACTTACTTCAGGCGCGGGCGTATCGCTTCTCGGTGCACCAACTGATGGATCGAACGCCAATACTTTCATTTTGGTTTATGAATTCACTTATGGCGGGTGGGTTCTCGTAAACAATTCCACTCTTGTGGCTACTGACGGAGTCACAACAGCTCCTACCGGTACAGACACGGTTAACGTCCATATTGATTCGACAAATAATCTCGCTTACTTCACGGCCAACGGAAATAATCTGTTCGGCGGTAACCCGGCTGCTGGAACGGGCGGCATATCCATTATGACGGGGCCGCATTACGCGCTGGCTGCCGCTACCAATTCCAGCGTAACCACTAATTTCAATCCGACATCTTTACCGAGTGGGTATTCAGCTTGGGATCAAGGAATCGGCAATGTCGATTCGTTGACGGCTTCATCGTTTGCGAATACTTCGGCCGTTCTCGGTTCGCCTGCGATTGGTCAGAAGCATGTTCTGGTAGGTGGATTTACGAACACTGCACCTGTTCTTGGTCCTGCACAGGCTGGCTACAATCTCGCAGCATCGAACCTGACTAATACAGCTCCGGTCCTTGGGCCTGCGGATATAAAGCAGGTTCATGCTCTCGGTGCTGCAGCGCTGACGAATACGGCTCCAGTCCTTGGTCCGGCAACGATCGGGATTATCGGATCGACGATCGCCGCCCCTCTCACGAACACTTCGCCTGATTTAGGTACGGCGACGATAAAGCAGATTCATGCGCTCGGCGCAGCGGCGTTGACGAACACCGCTCCCGCGCTCGGAGCGCCAGCACTTGCAAAAGTGTTGACGGCGTCGGTATTGACGAACACCGCACCGTCTCTTGGCGCTCCGGCACTCTTTAAAACGCTGACTGCTGCGGCTCTCACGAACACCGCACCGAATCTCGGTACGGTAACGGCTATTCCGACCACGACGCTCAATCCGCTCGATAAAGACGTAACGGTTGATCTCAGCGGCTCGAATTTTTCGATGGCGATCAATGCAGGAAATCGCATTGGTGGTGCTCGATCGATTCATTCTTGGAGCACGGGTAAGCACGCGTTCGCTATCACCACCATGTTTGACTACGCTTATGGTGGCGGCGGCATTACTTTGGTCGGTGCGAATCGCGTTCTCACTGACACACGCGGCGTCGGTATTTTTTATTGGGATCAAGCGGGGTGGATCGCTTACACAGGCGACACGATCACGCAAACCGATAACACGACGACGCCTCCAACTGATCCCGTTATCGATACGGTGATCTATTACGTCGATAGTTCGGCGAACAAGCTTTACGCTTATTCGACGAATGCGGGCGCGTTCATCTTCGGCGCTGACCCGGTTGCCGGTACAGGCGGGATTGATATTCCGGCCGGTCCGCATTTCGCTTTGGCCGCCATTGATAATCTTATGGGCACTTGGCCGCTTACGGTCAATTTCAACCCGTCGAATCTTGCTTCAGGTTATTCGCCGTGGAGCGTTGGTGACGGTCAAGTAACCAATGCACTTTTAACGGCCGCGCCGATCAACGCGAATGCGGCATCCCCGGCTCCGGTTCTTGGTGCGCCTTCTCTCGGCGTCTCCGGCGTGATGTCAGCGGCAACGCTGATCAACACTGCTCCAGTCCTTGGGACTGCGATCATTGGGCAGAAGCACACGCTGGGGGCAGCGACGCTGACGAATACGGCTCCGGTCCTTGGTCCGGCGTCGATCAAACAGGTTCACGTTCTTGGTGCGGCAGCGCTGACGAACACCGCTCCAGTGTTGCCAGCGGTGAACTATGCCGGTGCAGGCTCGATGCTGCCTGCCAATCTGGCCAATACGTCGCCAGCCCTTGGTCCGGCGACGATTGGGCAGAAGCACGTTCTAGGCGCGGCGGCCCTGACAAATACAGCTCCGATCCTTGGTCCGGCGACAGTGGTCTACAACCTTGTTTCGGCCGGGTTGACGAACACTGCCCCGGCCTTCGGCTCGGCTGTAATTAAGCAAGGGCACGCTCTATCGGGGGCCTTGACCAATTCCAGCCCGGTTCTGGGAGCCCCTGTACTAGGCCAGAAACACGTCCTAGGGGCGGCTGGGCTGGCGAACTCGGCTCCCGACGTTCCTTCGATCCCGCTGGGCGTTGTCGGGGTGATCGCCTGCCAGCCGCTCACGAATACCGCCCCGGTTTTAGGCCCCGCTCAGATAGCCCAAAAACACGTTCTGGGAGCCTCTGGGCTGTCTAATTCCGCCCCGGTCCTAGGAAGCCCGGTCTTCGTTTCCAACGTATCGCTGAGCCCCGCCCCGCTGGCTAATAGCGCCCCAATCATCGGGGTTCCGGCGTTCGGCCAGAAGCACGTTTTGACGGGTTCCGGCCTGACCAATACGGCCCCCGGGCTTCCCGGTCCCCAGATGATCCCGGGCGGGATCATGGCCGCTTTCAATCTGGCCAATACGGCCCCTTTGCTGGGTCTTCCGGTCTTCCGGGAACGTTACACGTTGATCGCTGGCGGGCTCACGAATACCAACCCGGTCCTAGGCCCGGTTCAACTTCCGGCCCGTTTGACGGCGGCCAATCTCCGAAACGGAGTTCCGACTATCCCGAGCGGGCGACTCAATCCGAGGTACTGGACCAAACCTGTTTCTCTACAAGGTCGCTTGAATGGTCCAACGCAATTAAAAGGCGATATCGATTCCAGTGTAAATCTTGAAGGCGGATGGTGAATGTCATGGTAGCAGCAGTTTTCAAAAAAGACGCTCTGTTCTTTCAACGCTTGGCCAAATCCAGCGGATTGTATTCCGGAAATCTCGATGGCAGTTGGGGGCCATTGACGCAAGGTGCGGCTGATGCATGGGACAAACTTACTACGGCGACAGCCAAGACATATGGCACTTTTGATTCTCGTACCGAAGAGAATATCGCGTCGCTTGTACCGAAAGCTCAACGTGCAGCGCGACAGTTTCTCGTTGCTGCAAAAGATTTTCCCTACACGGTGAAAATACTTTCCGGCGGTCGTACTTACGCCGAGCAGACAGCTATCTATGAACAAGGTCGATCGAAGCCGGGAAAAATTGTGACGAATGCACCGGCTGGATCAAGCAATCATAATTTCGGTATTGCTTTCGACGTCGGAATATTCGAAGGGAAAACTTATTTTACCGGCGAAACCAAGAAACAGAATGACGCGTATCTTGCGCTTCGCAAGCTTACCAAACCTGTCGTTCGCGAACTCGATTGGGGCGGTGATTGGAAGTCTTCAAAGGACTATCCGCACTATGAACTACACACTGGAATGACGACAAGACAGGTTCGCGCGGCACTGGAGAAAGGTATCGCCTACGTCTAACGAATTGAAATCAAAACCAACAGAAAGAGAGAATCATGAGCGACGAAATCTGGATGATCATCCGTTATATTCTCATTGCCCTTGGAAGTTTCTTGGTCGGTAAGGGCTACGTCACCATGGATCAGGTGAATGGAGTTATCGACGCGTTGCCGCAACTCATCGGTGGCATCATGTCAGTCGGCACGATGGCTTGGGGTCTTTATGTCAAATACGGTACCAAGGCTGTACCGGTTGCGACGGCTGCACGGCCGGACGTCCCGACTGTAAGTGCGGCGACCGGTGCGGTGACGCCGTAACATGCTGACATATGCTCAACTCGCGCTCGGTTTTCTGAAGCTGGTTATGTATTTCCTGCGCAAGATAGACGAGCGCGAGTTGATCAAACTTGGATACGACCAAGCGATAGCTGATCAAACGAAACTGATTCTCGAAAAAACTGCCGCTGGAAAGCGAATGATGGAGAAGGTCAATGCAATGTCTGACGCTGATGTTGACGCTGGCCTTCGTAATCTTGAGCCTAAGTAGCTGTGCGCCCAAACCCCCGCTCGATTCTTTCTGCACAGTCTATAATCAAGTTGTTGTCGAAAAAGGCGATGGGAGCATTCAAGCGAAGTCCGGCGTCAAGAAACGGATTTACGCAAACGAATTGAATTATCGTGATCAATGCGTGCCTGCTGGGAATGCAAAGTGACTGGATTGAAATTCCCGGAAATCACTCAAGCGCAATGGGCGGTCCTCTCGGCGCTCACTGATCAGCGTTGCGTCAACTTGATGGAAGCTGCAGATTTTGTCGCCGATCTTCCGGAAGAAACCAAAAACGCCTTAATGCAGGGTGATAAAGAGATGTGGGTGTTTCTTTGCAGGCTTCGTCCGGAAGAGTTGAGCGAGTTGGGGAATGCAATTGAAAACGCCAGAGCCTTTCGCCGAGCTGGAAAGATGGTTCGATGGAGCATAGTCACCCTCTTTGGAGCGTTCGTGGGAATGTCTGTCATCTGGGACAAGATATCCCCGCTGTGGAAATCACAAAAGTGATTCAGCGCCGCATCTTTCCTATCGGATGGCTGCTGATCATGGCTGCGCTAGGTTCTTGGTTTGCAGTCATGTCTCTCGATAACGAACCTCCTTACACATACGACGTAAACCAGAGCCACATCATTCCTGATCCGGCACCACAAGGGGCAATGATAACAGTCGATTGGGCGATAACTGTAAGACGAGCGTGTCCCGGCTCAGTACAACGAACTTTCAGGGACATGAATACGGGGCTAGTTATTACCCTCTTAATCTTCCTTCCACTGTTGGATACAGCACTGAAGTTTGTGCGCAGTGTAATTTCTTGCAGCACTTTATCCCATTGTGTTTCAGGACACCTGAATTGGTTTTTCGCGTAAAGCAGGACGGTGATAAATGACGAAGCTTCGTCGAACGTCAGGAGCGGGTGGGTATCGTTCGATCATGCATTGGCGCCCCGGATGCAATGAACCGCACGGAATCAGAATTGAAGGTCCGACCGGACCCAAGTGGACATTCAACGGGGACTACGAGAAGCCGACTTTCAATCCTTCTATCTTGGGCTTTACGGTTTACGACGACAGCGACGACAGCGACGTCCCGCAGAAACTTCCTGAAGGTCAGCGGCGTACTCTTTGTCACTATTTTATTCGAGATGGGAAAATTGAATTTTGTGGAGATAGCCCGCATGCGTTTGCGGGTCACACGGTAGACATACCCGAATGGCCATATGCACCGGGAGCTTATGGCGGACTTGAAGAGTGATCAGGCTTCAAACCAGTCAGGTAAAGCGATGGACTTGAACGTCAACATCAACGTCAAATTCCTGAACAGCATCATGGATACGCCGCCGCCATGGGCCGTCGAACTGAATCAAATGGTGGCAGCTTTCATACAACAAGGAATTCAACACATGGCTAAAGCCGAAGAAAAACTCGCCGAACTGGAAGCCGCGTTCAGTGGTCTTCAAGGGTCGCTCGCTGGCATCAGCGGCGATCTGCAAACACTCAATGAACAGAACACGGCAAATGCCGCCGAGATCGCTGCGCTGAAGCAGGAAGTCATCAACGCAGGTACGAACGAACTGTCGGAAGAAACGCTGAGTCGTTTCGACGCTCTGAAGCAGTCGATTACTGACGCAGCTACTCTCGCGGCAGAACTTGATGCCCGGCTTCCGAATGTTGTGCCGACGCCGCCCGTTGAACCTGCTCCTGAGCCCGCTCCTGAACCGGCTCCCGAACCCACGACGGAAGTCACTACCGAGACGACGCGTCCGCGTGAAGGCGGGTTCTGAAATGCGATAAGTCCTGGTGCGACTTGTGCTGCGCCGGGACTTGATCTAGCTTTTGATGATTCGAAATCTCCATCAGGAAACGAGAGGCGACACATCATGAGCAATGGACGCGATCCTTCTGAAGACGGTGCGGATGGCTTGAGTGGTGACAACTCGCCACAGAATCAGAAGGCGGGCGGTGCTCGCATTCCGACTCAGGCAGAACTCGATGAAGAGATTGCCCGCAACAAGGCCGAGAACAAGACCGGCGAACAAGTCAGTCACACGGACCCGCTCTCACAAGCTGGTGGTTGATTCACTGCAGGGAAATCAATAAGGGTCTGTGAAGGCACCACATCCTGAACTACCCTAAGCCCCGGTCTTCGGACCGGGGCTTTTTTTTGTCTGAAAACAGGGATTGACAAGTTGTGCAAAATGCACGATTAGTTTCGTCGCCCGCGCTGATAGGGTTCGGTTACTTCTTTACTGGAAAAGAACGGGGCGAGAGCCCCACCAACCGAACACGTTGCTTGCCGGGCAACCTGTGAAGGCCCACGCTGCAGAGCGCGGTTACTTCTCATTGATAATGACGTGGTCGTTGGTTCGAATCCAATCATCAGGCTTCGGCTTGGTGTAGCTCAGTCTGGTTAGAGCACGTAAAAAGTCCGCATTCGATTCTTGCTGGGCTTTCACAGGTTTTCGATCTGGAGGGAATGCACGCTGATAGACGTCGGATACTTCTTTGCAATAGAAAGCCCTTAGCTGGGCATATCCCGACTTCGATACTTGCTGCATTCTCTCCGGATCGATTTTCGTCTTGGCGCGGGGTAGCGCAGCCCGGTAGCGCGTGTGGCTCATAACCACAAGGTCAACGGTTCAAATCCGTTTCCCGCAACCAAGATGAAATCCGGCGAGCAACACCTGACGTGTGAAGCATTCACAGGAAAGGAAAATTGAAATGGCTCGCTTGAACACTGCAAACAAGAACACGGCGAAGACGCACGAGGGCGGTCCGGCGATCGGGCATGTCAAGCCGTTGGCGCAACTGCGTCGCTCTGTGTTGTCCTGCCTTCTCTGGGAGAAGGAATTCTATGAGGATGGCCAGTCGATCGCGGATCGCATCGTCGAGACGGCGCGCAAGGTGAAGCCCGCTGATCTGGCGGCTGTTGCGATCGAAGCACGCAAGGTGTTCAACCTTCGACACGTGCCGTTGCTGTTGCTTGATGTCCTGTCGGAAACGGTTGAAGGTCGATCGCTCTTGGCCGAAACTGTCTCACGTGTGGTTTCGCGCGCCGATGAAATGGGCGAGCTTCTGACCGTATACTGGCGCAACGGCCGCAAGTCCGTACCGCGCCAGATGCGCAAGGGATTGGGCCGGGCGCTCATCAAGTTCGATGAGTACCAGCTTGCGAAGTACGATCGCGACGACGGCGTGAAACTCCGCGACGTTTTGCGTATCGCACGCCCGAAGCCGACCTCGGATGAACAGGCGGCTTTGTGGAAGCGAGCCAAGGACCGATCCCTTGCAACGCCGGATACTTGGGAAGTCGCGCTTTCGGGCGGGGCCAACAAGGGCGAGACGTTCGCGCGCTTGATCAGGGAAGGAAACCTCGGCTATCTCGCCTTGCTGCGGAATCTCCGCAACATGGAAAAGGCCGGGGTTGACCGCAAGCTGATCAGCGAGGCGATCGTTGCGCGCAAGAATGGCGCTCAGCGCGTGCTCCCGTTCCGCTATGTTGCGGCAGCACGAGCTGTTCCGTCATTCGAACCGGCGCTCGATCAGGCGCTTTGTGAGGCGATATCCGAACTGCCGCCGTTGCCGGGGCACACCATCGTTCTGGTGGACGTGTCGCAGTCGATGGATGCGAAACTCTCTGCAAAGTCGGACTTGACCCGATTGGACGCGGCTGCAGCCCTTGGCGCAATTGTTCAAGGTGACTTGAAGCTGTTCACGTTCTCTTACGAGATCGTGGAAGTGCCGCCTCGCCGGGGCATGGCCGGGGTCGAAGCCATTGTGAAGTCTCAGTCTCACGGTGGAACGTATCTTGGTGCTGCCTTGACGGTGATCAACAAGATCAAGCACGATCGTTTGATTGTGATTACTGATGAACAGACTGCCGATCGTGCGCCATCGCCGAAGGCCAAGCACGCGTACATGATCAATGTCGCTTCCGCAAAGAACGGCGTCGGTTATGGAAACGGTTGGACGCACATTGACGGTTTCAGCGAGGGAGTTCTGCGGTTCATTCATGAGCTGGAGAATTTCGATTGAAAGCGAAAGAGCTGATAGAAATCGGCCAAGAACTGTACGGAATGAAAGGGTGGCAGACAGCAATGTCTGCTGCCCTTTCTATTGATTCATCAACGATACGCCGTTGGATATACGCTGATCACGTGCCCGGCCCGGCCGCCGCAGCTCTTCGATGCTTCAAACTGGCTCGCGATATGGACAAGGCGAAACAACGATGATCCGCGTGTGGAAATTGTTCTTGGCTCGGTTTCGTTTTTCAGAGACGGCCGTATGTGAGATGTCGCTTTATAGCGATTGGGATTTTCACGACTACCACGACAGTACGACGCCGGAGCCTTGGCATTTCTACAAGCACACGTGTGCACGGTGCGGAAAGCAGTTCGGTATCTGAGAATGAAGAGAAGATCGTTCTTGGCTTTGATGGGGGTGGCTCCGGCGATGGGCAAAAAAGCCGTCGATGCCGAGATAGCCAAAGGGGCGGGGATAATAGCTACTGGGTTAGGGGATTCATCAGCTCGCCTTGCAACGGCCGTCATACAACCCTCGCAGGATGATTACGGCAAGAACCTGATCAGCGCAGCCGATTATATGCGGACGTTCGGCATTCCTGAATCGGTTGAAGTGCGGATGCGAGACGATTCAAGAATGGTTTTCCACCTAGACCCGGATATTGCATGCAAGCAATCGTGGTCTATGTCGGTGAAGATCATGACCCAGCGGCAACGCAATTATGATCGTCTTATTGAACGTCTCAAAGTTTCCGGTTTTATCGAACGCAAGCGGCAGGCGTTGACTAAATTACTTGGTTTCGAATGGCCGTGGTAAAAAAAAAACCCTCGATACATCGAGGGTTTTTCATTTTGGATCATTTTTTGACCCATGGTTCTACTGTAGCCGAGAACAGTGAGCCTTGGCGTTCGAGGAAGAACGTTGTCAACTCGACATACGGCAGAAGAGTTTGAGCGTCTGCCGTGCGTCCTTTGGCGTCGCTGCCAAGGATGAGACCTTTCCCTGCGTAGGGTTGAAGACAGCCGGGAAACATGAAGTAACGTTCACAAGGCTCAATCAACGCTTCGTCATCGACATAGATTGCGTCACCCGGTTGAAGCATTCCGGAATAAACACATGTGAACGTCGTGACGCATTTGTCGTCGAGCGATAACAAGGCATAGATGCCGTCAAGTGATTCCGATTCATGTTCGATTTCTGTGATCGAACACGCAAACGGATCGATCAGAATTCCTTTTACACGAGCCATAGTTCTTCATTTCTCCTGTGAGGTTTTAGCTTTCGTAAGGGTCTGTTATTTGACCGTCGTCGGCGACGAATTTCCGGATACGTGCAGCAACGAATCGTTCGCCTTCAGCCCCTTCTATTTTTCTGGAATAATATGACGGGCTGAAGAGATAGTGTGCTTGAATCAGATTTATTCCGAACATGTGACTCGCTGCGTAGTCATACGACATGATCGTTTCTTCCCACACTGGACGAATCTCCCCGTTATACATTTTGTCAGCATACTGCTCCGGGTAATGAATGTCGTAAGTTAAACCTTTGAATTGGCCAGACAACATGGCCAAGCCGAAGGCGCAAACCTTCGTATTGCATGTCAAGGGGATGGGTCTGTCAGGTTTGAAATCCGATGAATCGATTTCTTCGATATCAGGATTGTCAACAAGAACGTCGAGACTGAAAAATGCCCCTGTAGGGTTGCCCGCGTCAGCTTCCAGCATATCGGCGAGCTTCAACAGCAAATCTTTTCGGATAATCTGCATGTCTTTATTTCTCCTGTGAAGTTTTTGGATAGCATGTCACCATCCAAGTGGTTGGATGTTTTCTGTTTAGTTTTTCCTTGAGATCGTTTGCAGCGAACAGACACGCCTCGGCATCGTCGAACTCGGCAGACATTGGAGACCCGCCTTGAAGAGCGGTCCACACGACTATGACCAAGATGTATTTCATTGCTTGATCCCTAGCGGCACGACGACGCGAATGCAGTCTGACCGAACGCGGCCGGGAGATTGCTGGGTTGCTCCGATCGCGATCATGCATTGTTCGAAGTCTGGATACGACTTCAGGGCGACGGGGTACGGTCCTAGGCTGGCGATTACCGCCACCAAGACCCATTCAGTTGGAAGCATGGTTTATCTCCTGTGAAAACCTCGATGAATTCTTAGGGGTGAAGCGTAGCGCCGTATATAGCCAAGGCGAAGAACAACAAGGCTGCTGCTATGAATCCCCCAGCCAGTTCGGATAGTGCATCAGTGATCCACTTTCTCATTTTTGATCAAGCTCCATTTCGTTTGCAGGTTCACCGTCTTCATCCCGCGACCGGTCCAAACCCTCTCTTTTTCGACAATCCATCAGCGCGTAGGAAGTTGAAGGGAATTTAGCACATGGATCGTCGTTGTAACGAACCGGCTCCCAATCGTTGACGGACTTGCGGTAACACCTGAACCAGATGCGGTCCTTGTGCCCCGGCGGAAGCTTGGTTTCCGGAGTAGAGTTTCGCAAGTCTATCAAGCGCTGGCATTCTTGCGGTGATCGAAACGGGCCGTCAATGAACTGACATTGAGGCACCGCCCACGCCGTGCACATTACTAGAGCGTAGATAAATGAATTCATTTTCGATTCTCCTGTTTACTGAATATTTTGTCGAGACACTGTTTCAACGCCGCACGCGTTTTAGCTAGTTCCTCTCGTGTGCGACGATCGTCTTTTGGTTTCCAACCTTCGGAAAGAAAATTTTCTCTGCTGACTTCGGCTTTCACGAGATTGACGATGCGGATTTCCAACTCATTGCGCGTTGACATCGACTTGCCTTCACATTGAACGTAAGAAGTCTTCGATATCCGGCCAGTTCAACGACACCTTGTTTAACAGGTTGCGCCGAATATCTTCGCGATCCTTGGCGGTATCCCATCTCGCTTGGTTGATCATTGATTCCAATTCTCCGGCAATCAGAGCATCGATCACGGGCGGGTCGAGTGCATCCAGCTCCCACGAACTTTCCCCGAATCGTTCGATGTAGTCCGCAGCCCGGCTGTCAGTTTCCTTGGCTGGGTTTGGCGGTGGATTGTATTGGTCAACCTGATCCATGTTCAGGGCCAAGCGTCGAACTGAAACGCCGAGACGCGCGAACATCGAGAGACGATCGGCGTTGTCTCGTGTCATGTCGATGCCGCTAGGATCATGATCGCCAAGATGCAACACGACCGGCACTTGGCCATTTTTCTTGTAGCGAGCGAATCGTTTTCCAGCATTGTACTGCTCAGATTGCGAGCTGTAGCCGCGACAGGCAAAATGTGGAACACGATAGCGCGTGCACACAGGTTCGATGACGCCAACAAGAGCGTCTTTTTCGATCCACACTTCTGGTCGATAGGGCTGACCTTTCCATAGGTCTTCCTTGTACTGATTGACGACGGCGCTGATGATGGATTCAGGTCCATCCCATGAAGGAATAGTGCGAACGTTTCTGGTTCGATCCTCGATCGCAGCCCAATCGATCAAACCAGCCAAGCGCGCATCGTTAATGATACTTCCGAGATGTTTGTATTCTGTTTGCTTGTTAGGGATTAAATCGCGGGCGACGAATTGATAGTAGAGTTGTCGCAGCGTCAGCGTGAAACCTTGCGCCTGATAATTGGCAATGATGGTGTTCGCTTGATTTATGATAGCTACCGACGATTTCGAGAATCGCCGTTCGATGAAGATTTCCTTAGCCATGTGGTTTCTTTTTGGGAATTATATACTTGACTCCCGAAACGGGCTAGGGTAGTTATCTTCTCATGCAGAGGGCAATTCCGCCCAATCCGATAGGAGGCTGCTATGCTGGTTAAGTTTTCCACCCTCGCCAACGGCGTGTTCATCGAGGACAACGGGACGGACGAGCGCAAGCCGTCCGACCGTTGTTTCCGCTTCGATGCGAACGGCAACG
>ERZ650308.92-NODE-92-length-47938-cov-44.286135_pt1 | contig 47938 bp, 38 predicted proteins | sample MGYA00376244_ERZ650308 | MGnify/ENA primary metagenome ERZ650308 (study PRJEB26733, sample SAMN07839295) | wastewater metagenome | biome: small river; feature: stream; material: water | place: USA: North Carolina | collected 2016-04-26 ... | reverse complement strand
AGCTGTCGAGTTTTGAGCAAACTGAATATTAGTCCAGCCCAAACCAACACCTACTGAACCAGCAGTGTAATACGCGTTGGTACATTGATTATTAGCCGTGTTATCGCCAACAAATCCATTAGCAAACGGAACAGTTATGTAATACTGTGCATTTAATGAACTGTAGGATAAAAACGAAAATAGAGAAATTAGAAAAAAAGACTTCAACACTGAAATCTTTTCCGAAACATGAATGAATCGAATCATAGGTAAATATTATTATTTGGTGATACAAAATAACAACATAAATTCCTAAGTTTTACCTAGAATTTATGAAAAACATATATTTAGGGGGTTTAATTAAGTGTTTTTTATCTGAAAAGATTAACAATAAATCTAAAAAATATCAATTAAAAAAAGAATATTATCAGAAATTAATTATTTTATATACCTGATTAATAAGCGTTTAAAAATAAAAAAGGTGTAAAATCAACTATTTAAATCTTGTGATTTTTTAAACAATTTCTACATTAAAATTAGGGTCAAATTTTAACCTCCCAGCTATAGGAGAAGTACTTCCTGGTATCAAAAAACCTTTGATTATTCCTGTCTGACCTTTCGTAATTAAATCGATTACTTGTGCTTCGGTTATCTTTTTAGCTGCTAATTCAAATGGTACTTTAAATCCACAAGTTGAATAATTTGCACAACCAACAGCCGTTTTACCTATCATCAATTTGGCTGATTTGCATTTCGGACAATCCAATGTTGTGATATCGATAACTTCTTTGGGCTTTCTAGGTGCTCTTGGGGCTTTTGAAACTGCTGGCTTGGTTGTTTCATCGTGAATTTCGATTTTGCGGTAACTATTAAAAATTACCTCATCGGTCAATTCGCGCACCATTTGGTACAATTCCTGCTTAAACGTATCCAATTGATACTCACCTTTTTCAATCAATCTGATTTTACGTTCCCAATTACCAGTCAATTCAGGACTTTTCAATAAATCATTTTGGATGGTATCAATCAAATCCATTCCTGTTGCTGTAGCGAGAATGTTTTTGCGGTTTTTTTCTATGTATTTTCTACGAAAAAGCGTTTCAATAATATTTGCTCGTGTAGAAGGACGACCAATTCCATTGTCCTTCATTAATTCTCGTAAATTTTCGTCTTCTACTTGTTTTCCAGCTGTTTCCATCGCTCGAAGCAATGTCGCTTCTGTATAGGGTTTTGGCGCAGATGTTTTTCCTTTGTGTACAATTGGCTCGTGAGGACCAGTTTCACCCGCATCAAAGTGAGGCATCGTGCGTTCTTCGTCTCCTTTTGCAGTTTGTTTGTCATCAGCATATATCACACGCCATCCTGGTTCAATAATCTGCTTTCCAGTTGCTTTGAATTCAAGTGTGCCAACTTTGGCCAAAACAGTAGTGTTGGAAACTTTACATTCTGGATAAAAAACAGCGATAAATCGTTTGGCAATCAAATCATACACTTGTTGTTCTATCGGAGTGATGCCAGAAGGAACAACACCAGTAGGAATAATAGCGTGGTGATCGGTTACTTTTTTATCGTCAAAAACAGTTTTAGATTTTGGAATTGGAGCTGCTAATAACGAAGCGGTAAAACGCGAATAATACTGCATTCCCTTTAAAATAGCAGGCACTTTTGGGTGAATATCCTCCGATAAATAGGTTGTATCAACACGCGGATACGTAACTATTTTTTTTTCGTATAAACTTTGAACATTTTTCAAGGTGTCGTCAGCGGAGAAACCAAATTTCCTATTGGCTTCTACCTGTAAAGCAGTCAAATCAAACAAACGCGGATTGCCTTCTTTTCCTTCTTTGATTTCAAAAGCTGTGACTTCAAACGGATGTTGTTTCAAATAAGCCAATCCTTTTTCTGCTTTTTCCGCACTTGTTAGTCGGTCAATTTGGCACAAGAATTCGGTTTCTTTGTAAACTGTTTTCAATTCCCAATATTCGTCAGAAACAAAAGCATTGATTTCTTTTTGACGTTGAACAATCATTGCCAATGTTGGTGTTTGCACACGACCGATGGAGAATGTCGCTTTTCCTTGACCAAATTTCTTGGTGAAAGCACGTGTTGCATTGATACCTAATAACCAATCGCCAATTGCGCGTGCAGAACCAGCTGCATATAAATTATCGTATTGAGAACCATCGCGTAATTTCTGGAAACCTTCTTTGATTGCTTCTTCCGTTAGGGATGAAATCCACAAACGTTTGACTGGTTTATTACATTTGGCTTTCAACAATACCCATCGTTGAATCAATTCTCCCTCTTGTCCAGCATCCCCACAATTTATGACTTCTGTACAATTAGCAACCAAGCGCTCAATGCAGGCAAATTGTTTTTGTACACCTGCATCATCAACAACTTTTATTCCGAAATTTTTTGGAATGATTGGTAAATCTTCCAATTTCCACCATTTCCAACTTTCTTGGTAGTCATGTGGCTCTTTCAATGTACATAAATGACCAAATGTCCAGCTTACCCAATAGCCATTCCCTTCCCAATAACCGTCATTACGGTTACGAGCGCCAAGAATTTCTGCAATGTCTTTTGCAACACTAGGTTTTTCTGCTATACAAAGTATCATCTTTCACAAAGATAGCGAATGATCAACGAAGAAATCTGAATGAATTAAGTTGATTTTATGAAATCTTTCAACAATTTTTTAATAAGTCGCATAAAACGAACTTATTTTTTTGTGTAATGCTTTACTTGAAAAGCAACCGCATTTTTTTCATCTACTTCGTGCGAAAAAACAACGGAAGTATCCCAGTTATTTTGGTCGATTTCAGGGAAAAATGTATCCGCGCCATAAACATGATCAACATGTGTAATATACATTTCATCGACACAATTGAGTTGTAAAGCTTGTTTGTAAATCTGGCCACCACCAATAATGTACACATAACGTTCTGTTTCGTTTTTATAAGCTGCTAAACAAGCTTCTAACGAATGAAAAACCTGACAATTTTCAGCTAAAAAATCAGTATTTCTAGTCAATACAACATTCTCGCGGCCAACTAAAGGACGAAATCGCTCAGGAATGGAATCGAAATTCTTACGTCCCATAACAACGACATGACCATGTGTCGTTTCTTTGAAAAACTTCATGTCAGCTGGCAAATGCCACATCAAATCATTGTTTTTACCAATTCCCCGTTCGTTGTCCATTGCAACTATCAACCGTACTTTCATCTTCTTTGTATTATCTAAATGCAGCCAAACACATCGCTTGCATGCCTATTAACAAGGCTTGATTATCGCTGTCAAATTTTGGGTGATGTACACCATGTACAATCCCTTTTTCTTCGTTTCTTACCCCTAAGCGGAAAAAACAAACAGGAATTTCTTGTGCATAAAACGAAAAGTCTTCCGAAGTCAAACGAATAGGTAATTCTTCCACATTTGTTGCGCCAAAAAAATCGCTTGTTATTTGTTGCATCGAACGTGTTAATTCAGGATTATTCGACAAGAATGGATAACCTTTAACTATTTCCAAGCTTGCTTTTGCTCCATATTGTTCACAGGTACTATGGACAAGATCCGAGATTAATTCATGTGCCGTTGCACGCCAGTTTTCGTCCATTGTGCGGAAAGTACCTTTCAATAAAGCAGTTTCTGGTATCACATTCGTTGCTCCTATTGCTTCGAAGTGACCAAATGACAAGACTGTTGGGATTTTCGGATCGCATTTTCTACTCACAATTTGTTGCAAACCAGTTAATAACTGCGCCCCAATCATAATCGGATCGATGGTTTGATGAGGCATTGCACCGTGACCGCCTTTTCCATGAATTGTCAAGTAAATCTCATCACAAGAAGCCATATACAACCCTTCTCTGAAACCTATTTTCCCTACTTCCATTTCTGGAAAAACATGTAAGGCAATCATTTCTTTCACAGGCGGATTCGTTAACACTCCTGCTTTTATCATTAATGATGCTCCACCTGGAGTTTTTTCTTCGCCAGGCTGAAAAATTAATTTTATGGGTGAGGTTAATTCATCACGTAATCCGTGTAATATTTCAGCAACTCCCAATAAAATAGCAGAATGTACATCGTGACCACAAGCATGCATGACACCTTCGTTTTGCGAGGAAAATGGTAAACCCGTTTGCTCTAAAATGGGTAACGCATCTAATTCTGAGCGCAAGGCAATACACGCTTGATTGGTTGTGTGATTGGAGTTTCTGATAAGTGCAACGACACCCGTTCCTGCAACTCCGGATTCGTGTTCAATTCCAAGTTTTGTCAATTGTTGCGCAACAAATGCCATTGTATGGTGTTCTTGAAATGACAATTCTGGATGTTGGTGCATCGTTTGGCGGTATGCAATTACTTTATTCAATAAAGCTGTTGCATGCGCTTTGATGAGTGCTTGAATATTATTCTTCATCTTTCCAAGTTAAAAATCCAGAACGTATCATGACAAAAGCAACGTACAACATGATGCCTCCAAAAATAATTTTTAAAACTGCCGGGCTAATTTTAGCAGCAAATTTTGAACCAAAATAACCTCCTACTAGGAAAGTGCCTGCTATAATTAATCCATATTTCCAATTAACTTGCCCTGCCTTCCAATAATTCATCACACCCAAAGCTACAACTGGCATGCTTAAAATAAACAAACTTGTTCCTGACGCTTCTTTTTGCGTTAATCCTAAGAAAAAAACCAACGCTGGAACGATGATAATTCCACCTCCAACACCAATTAGGCCGGATAAAATTCCTGCTGCTAATCCTATTATTACAAGTATTGTTATTATTTGAAATGTCATCTTCTTTTTCATCTGATTAAATTCGTGACCAAATTAAGCATTTGTTGCTTGAATTAAAACTTTCGTTTTTTTTCAACTAACTAATAAATTGCACCCACGTATGTCTGATTGGTCAAAACGTCCCATTAATTTTAATTTCCCAGCTATATTTCGGCCCAAATCTTGTGTTTCAATAAACGAACACGAATAGATGTTTGCTAAATCAATAATGTTCACTCCACCTGTTTTACCGCTTGCAACACACGCAAAAGGATCGTTGACTTCTCGCAAGGAAAAGCGCATCCAATTTGGCAATTCAAAGCAACCTGCCGCATCGCTGTATGCTTGTGACAATAATTCACACATCCCGTATTCAGAAGCTATTGTGGAGACATTAAATCCATTACACAATACTGTGTGCAATTCTTCTTTCGTCATTTCTTTTCGTCTTCCTTTCATTCCTCCTGTTTCAATAATTGTCACACCTTGTAAATCAGGTTTTAGTTCTGCAAAATCGAGTAAGGCATAAGAAACACCAAACAACACACATTTTTTACCCGCTTTTTTACCAAGTGTAATTGCTTGTTCCAAGGCATTAAAATCAGTCAAATAAAAACCCGATAACTCATTATTGGAAGCAGCAATTAATTTCTCTACCATGTATATCAAACTTGAGTTCCCCTGTTCCACATAATTTGGAAGCAAAGCAAAAACAATTTGTTCGTTCAAAGGACCAACAAAATGTTCGTAGGTAGGTAAAAAAGACCGTTCATAAAGCGAAACATCAGCAACAGGATGTTTACTTCTTTCCATTCCAGTAGTGCCACTACTCAAAAATCGAATTTGCTCTTTCTTATTCGCCACGATAATATCGTGTGATTTGAAAAAAGATATTGGTAAATGAGGAATTTCTGAATAATGTGTTGGAGTTGGGCGGTTAACAAGTGACAAATACGATTGATAAACTGGAACATGTTCACGCTGAAATGCAAAGACATCCAATGCACATTTATTGAATGCTTCCTCTGTTTTTATAGTGAAAATTCGTTCTATCAAATCTATCATGCTACAAAGATAAATTATCTTATCTCAAAACTATGTAACAAAGGTGTTATTGGTCGATTTTGGTTAATGGTAAATACAATTCGAAATTTGTCCCTGATCCTAAATTGCTTTTCACTTTGATATAACCTTCGTGTGCCTCTGTAATTAATTTGACATAGTACAAGCCCAATCCAAAACCTTTTACATTGTGCAAATTCCCAGTTGGTACGCGGTAAAACTTGTCAAAAATCAATTTTACATCTTCTTTTTGAATACCAATACCGTTATCAGTAACTGTTAAGATAAAATAAGAAGCATTTGACTGAGTTGTTATAGAAATATGAGGCGTTTCGTTACAATATTTGACTGCATTATCTAATAAATTATAAATCACATTTGTTATGTGTACTTCGTCAATATACAAGCGATCAATGGAGGCTTCGCATTGCAAAGAAATGGTTGCGCCTGAATCTGTTTGGTTGATTTCAAAGCTCTCTTTAGCAGCAGCTAACAAGGTGTGAATCGATTCCCAGTCTTTTTTCAAAACAAGTTTTTCCTTGTCTAATTTCGCAACATTCAATACCCGTTCTACTTGTTGTTCCAAGCGTTTATTTTCTTTGTAAATGATTTCCGCATATTTCTTTAGTTTGTCGACATCTGTTGAAAAATCGCTGCGCATTAGCAATTCACTCGATAAACCAATTGTGGCAATAGGTGTTTTTAATTCGTGCGTCATGTTGTTTATGAAATCTGTTTTGATTTCCGATAAACGTTTTTGACGCAAAATAATCGAAATCGCAAAGGCAAAAAAGGACAAGACTAATGCACTAATTGCAATCAGATAAATCCATGGAGAATCAATTTGTTTGATTCGATTGATTGAATGTCCCGTTAGATCAGGAAATTTAACGGTAAAATAATGACCATCTTTTTGCCAAGGTTGCTTTATTTTTCGGATGAAAGAACTTGTAGCTGCAGTTTTTTTATACTTATTTGCTTTTGTATAATGGATCCGAGAACTAAATTCTATTGAATCGGAATAGCAATCGTAAATTCCATAAATAAAATCCTGATTCAAGCTTTGGTGGTCGAATTCACGCATCAACAAGGTTTCCAAATAATCTGGAACAACTTCATCGGACACATCAACTAAAAAGTAATTTACCGAAAGCTGTTTAACCGCTCCGTATAAATTAGCTGAATTGGTTGGAATTGGCGTTTGTTGCGCCAACTGTTCCAATACATCGCGCAGTGCAATGTGAGCTCGTTCTGAAAAACGAACGGTATTCAAACTATCTTCTTTTTCCTGAATCGTTATCGCTAAGGCTTGTGCTTGTATCGTTTTCTTTATCCAGAATAACTGGATGAACAAGATGCTTGTGATAGCAACAATTCCCAATAAAATTACCGAATTAACTGTCTTTCTTTTCATCTTGTCTCATTCTACTGGTAAAAATACAAGATTTTGGATGAATATCGTTTTTTCAAAAAATTTCAGTAAATTCAAGAAACAAACTTTAACCAAATGGGAGCTGGAACATTTACACAATTATACATTCAACTCGTTTTTGCTGTAAGAGGACGACAAAACCTTATCTTACAATCTTGGGAAGACGATTTGTACAAATACATTACTGGAATTATCCAGCAAAAAGGTCAAAAATTGTTGGCTATCAACGGAATGCCCGACCACATCCATATTCTTATTGGCATGAAGCCTACTTGCTGCTTGTCTGATCTAGTCCGTGAAGTGAAAAAATCCTCCAACAAATTCATCAAGGAGAATAAATTTGTAACTGGTAAATTTGAATGGCAAGAAGGTTTTGGCGCATTTTCGTACAGCCATTCTGCATTTTCAAATGTCATTCGCTACATCGATAACCAAAAACAACACCATCGAAATAACACCTTTCGTGATGAATACATTGAATTTCTAAGACAATTTGATATCGCTTACAAGGAGGAATATTTGTTTGAATGGATTTCAAAACACGAATAAATCTATTATCCCCTAAATAAACGTGCGACCCCGATGGGGTCGTTTCCGCTACAACGTTGTTGTAGCTATAGCTGTTTGATCCCGATGGGATCATTTTCGAATCCAACAGAGTCGAACAGCTTAACCTAAAAACATATGATTTAGAACATACTACCGACTCCATCGGAGTCGCATTGCTATTACCCCAAAAATAACCGTGCAAACATGATGCGACCCCATCGGGGTCGCATAGTTATGCCGCTTAAAATCCTTGAACCCCGTTAACCGTGGTGTACTTCAAAATGTTCTTCTTATCTGGATGAATGCGTGCGAATGCTGATTGCACCGCCAATGTCCCTTCGTGGAAACCGCACAGAATTAATTTCAATTTGTTTTCATACGTGTTGACATCACCAATCGCATAAATACCAGGGATGTTCGTTGAATAATCCAAGGTGTTTACTTTAATCGCGTTTTTCTCGATTTCTAATCCCCAGTCAGCAATTGGTCCCAACGATGGTTTCAGACCAAACAACGGAATGAAATGATCCGTTTCACGAATAATTTCTCCCTGCGTATTATGTTGGATAATTACTTTATCTAAGTGGTCTGCTCCTGCTATGCCAACAACTTCGGCTTCTGTGATCAAGGTAATTTCACCTTTTTCAGACATGTCAATCACTTTTTGAACAGAATCCAAATGCCCTCTAAAAGACGCGCTTCTATGAACTAAAACTACTTCTGAAGCTATTTTCTTTTCGGCTAAAAATATCGACCAGTCTAAGGCTGAATCGCCACCTCCAGCAATAACACAACGCTTTCCACGGTAAAACTCAGGATCTTTGATAATGTATTCTACACCTTTATCTTCAAAATCAGCTAAGTTGGTGATAGGTGGTTTTCTAGGTTCAAACACTCCCAAACCGCCAGCAATCATAACAATTGGAGCGCGGTGTTGCGTTCCTTTTACAGTTGTAACAATAAATTGCTCATCAGCAGTTTTTTCAATAGACATTGCTGCTTCCCCAAGCGTAAAGCCAGGCTTAAATGGCGCTGCTTGTTCCATCAAATTATCAATCAAATCTCCCGCCAAAACCGAAGGAAATCCTGGGATATCATAAATTGGTTTCTTGGGGTAAATCTCCGAACACTGGCCACCAGGTTGAGGTAAAGAGTCAATCAAATGACATTTCAATTTCAATAGTCCAGCTTCAAAAACTGTGAACAAACCAACTGGTCCTGCTCCGATGATGATAATATCTGTTTCAATCATTATTTCTGATAAAGTGTTGCAAAAATAGCTATTCTCCCTAAACAGACCAACCGAAAAAAGGTTCATTTATTTTTTGTTAACATAGATTCCTTATTTTTGAACGAAATAGACCGCAAGTGAATTCATTCATAGAACAATTACGAAATCGTATAAAAACACAGGGATTACTCATCTTTATACTTTTGTGCGCGGCTATTCTTCGTTTTTATCAATTCGAGACGGCACCTTTCACACACGACGAATTAAGTGCTTTGTTGCGAACTAACTTTCCTAACTTTCAAGAACTTATCGCAAAAGGCGTCGCAATTGACGGTCATCCTGCTTTTGTTCAAGTCTTTTTGTACTATTGGACCAAATTAGTCGGCTACGAAGAATGGCTAGTCAAACTTCCTTTTGTAATAAGCGGACTTATAGCTGTTTACCTTTGTTACAAAATTGGCAAACGTTGGTTCAATGAAACTGTTGGTATCATAGTTGCATCCATTGTAGCAACATCAGAATATACGGTCATGTACAGTTTAATCGCGCGGCCTTATACAACTGGTTTGTTTTTTAGCTTACTATTGCTCTATTATTGGGGAGAAATCGTTTTCTTCCAAACGCGCGCCTGGAAATATTACGTTGGCGCGGCAATAGCTGCAGCATTGTGTGCATATAACCATCATTTTGGAATGCTCACCGCAACATCAATAGGAATCGCAGGATTATTCCTGATCAAAAAATCACAACTTGTCCAATACCTCGTTTTTGATGGAGCTGCATTGCTACTTTATTTACCACACTTATCTATTTTATTGGGACAATTAAAAATTGGTGGTGTCGAAGGTTGGTTAGGAAAACCAGATCATACTTTTTTTCAAGCGTATGCCAACTATATTTTACACTTTTCATGGATCACAAAATTCGTGCTGATAGTTGTGATTGGACTAGGAATAATGCAACTGAAAAGTCACCAAAAATATTCTGTAAAACCAACGCTTATCGCTGGAATACTCTTTTTTGCAGTCTTTTTTATCGGTTACTTTTATTCCATCTATGGAACCGCCGTTTTACAATATTCTGTTTTAATAGTTGTGTTTCCGCTCTTACTCTTCTTTGTTTTTGGTTGGATAAAAGCGTGTAGTACCAAAACAAATTGGCTAATTTCCTTGCTCATCGGTGCAAGTTTTTCATTTACACTGATAAAAGATCGGCAATTCTATACCGTTTTTTATGTACCAACTTTCAAACAATTAGTCGTAGATGCAACAAAAGCAAAGCAAACCAATCCGAAAACAGCTGTGCTATTGTTTACGGACGAGGCAAAAACACGCTTTTATTCCAATGAAATAAGTATTCCAAAACAAACCGTTTTCATTACCATCGAACGTTGGGACGAAAAACGCTTTGCACGATTAATTGAATCGTTGAGCTACAACTTTGATCAACTTTACTTTGGTGCAACATCCAGTGTTCCGCCTGCTTTCTACCCCATTATTCAACAGTTTTTCCACTATACCAAATCAACAAACAATTATTATGCAGCAAGCTCTGTCGTATTTACAAAAAACAAACACGACGCTAAAAGCGAAGTAATCTATGTTGTGAATAATATATCGATGAAATCAGGTGAAGAATGGGGACCTGGTTTGAATCGGGAACTAGCAAAGCTCAACTTGGCAAAAACCGATTTTATCGATTTGTACGCTTCGATTCAATTAGCAGATAAAAACCAAGTAGCAGGATTGGTCAATGCGCTAATTGCGGAGGATAGTTTAAGGTATTACAGCGCGCGACTTTCGAATCAATTTGGAGCAACTGATACAAATGTAATTTTGATCCAATCTTTGAAATTATCAGATATTGCTTGGAACAAAATAAATAAGCCCATTTTCAATGGATACATTTGGAATATCAGCAAAGCTCCCATAAGAATTGAGCGTTTCACCATCGTCAAACGCAAAGGAAATCCATACATTTATTCGCTTTTCGAACCGATAATTACCGATTAAGCGATGTAACGTTTTGCAAATTCCCACAGAACGATTCCCGCACAAACAGACACATTCAAACTGTGTTTGGTGCCAAATTGTGGAATTTCAATGATATAATTGGATTGATCAATAACTGCTTGATCGACACCGTCAACTTCGTTTCCAAAAACAAGTGCAAAGCGTTGTTCTGGTAAGGTATTTATCTGTTGCAATTCAACCGTTTTTTCCGCTTGTTCGATGCTACACACACAAACATTTGCTGCTTGCAACTGCTCTACTACATCGCTAATCGACTCATGGTATTCCCACGTTACCGATTCCGTTGCTCCCAACGCTGTCTTTTGAATATCGCGGTGAGGCGGTTGCGCTGTGATGCCACAAAGTATGATTTTTTCAACATTAAACGCATCCGCCGTGCGAAAAAACGACCCAATATTGTTCAAACTTCGAATGTCGTTCAAGACAACAATTAGTGGAAATTTTTCTTGTTCGTGGAAGGTCTGTTCATCCACTCGATCCAATTCCCACAATTTTAACTTACGATTCATTGGGTGTAAAAATAGTGAGATTTTTAAGAACTTCTTCACGAATCGCAGCAAGGTATACTGCTTTTTCTTTTGGGCGCTCGAGCAGGCTTTCCATTGCAAGTCCTCGTCCCGAAAAACTCGGAACTGTGGGCTTTCCATTGCAATCCTTAGCGCTTTCTTTATCGGTTTTTTCAACGAATAATCTTGTTCACCATATGACTGTAGTTGTTAATAACATCCCCGTTTTTTGTTTTGTCGTTTCGGGGATTGCTCCTAACTTTACCTTTTAGTAAAATCAGTGCACATTGGCGAAAGATAAAAACGATAAAAATCCGGCGGAAACCCCGCTCATGAAACAATACAATCAAATCAAAGCAAAACATCCACAAGCTTTGCTCTTGTTTCGCGTAGGCGATTTTTATGAAACATTTGGTGAAGATGCCATCACTGCGTCCAAAGTATTGGGCATTGTACTAACAAAACGTGGTGCAGGTTCACCTTCCGAAGTTGAACTAGCTGGTTTTCCGCATCATTCGTTGGAAACATACTTACCCAAATTGGTGCGGGCAGGCCACCGGGTTGCGATTTGTGATCAGTTGGAAGATCCAAAAATGACCAAATCGATCGTAAAACGTGGTGTAACTGAATTAGTAACGCCAGGTGTAGCCTTCTCGGATAAACTTCTCAATGGTCACCAAAATAATTTCCTCGCTGCAGTTTATTTCGACAAAGAAATTCACGGGATTTCTTTCCTCGATGTATCAACTGGTGAATTTTTTACCGCACAAGGAACGCTCGATTACATCAATAAATTACTCCAAGGATTTGAACCGAGCGAAGTACTTTATCCAAAAAATAAAAACCGATTCTTTGAAGACAACTTTGGTACACGTTTTTATACATTTCGCTTAGACGATTGGATTTTTACCCCCGATTTTGCAACTGAAAAATTAACCAATCACTTCGAAACAAACTCACTAAAAGGATTTGGAATTGCCGATTTATCTGCTGGAATCATTGCTGCAGGTGCGATTTTACATTATTTGAGCGAAACACAACACGATAAATTGGGTCATATCACTCAGATTCAACGCATCGAAGAAGATAAATTCGTTTGGTTAGACCGCTTTACGATTCGCAACCTCGAATTGATTTCGCCACTCAATCATGGTGGAAGTACTTTGTACGATGTCATCAACGGAACGCGCACACCAATGGGTGACCGCTTGTTGAAACGTTGGATTGTTATGCCGCTAAAAACTCCTGCAACAATACAATTGCGCTTGGATGCTGTAGCCGATTTGGTTGCAAAAGATGACTTGCGCGAACTCATTGAATTGGAGTTGAAAGAAATTGGCGACATCGAACGCTTGATTTCAAAAGTTGCCGTCGGTCGCATTCAACCAAAAGAATTACGCAGTTTAGCTCGTATTCTGGAACACATGGGACCTTTAAGCGATTTGTGCCAAAAAAGCCCGAGTAAACTCATGCAACAACTGGCTAAAGGTATTGATCCATGCACGTCGTTCATTCAAAAAATTGACCAAACGCTTTTATTAGATCCCGCCGTTGCTATTGGAAAAGGTCCTGTCATTGCTCATAACATCCATGCCGAATTAGACGAATTGCGTGCCATTGCTTTGAACGGGAAAGATTACCTCGAAAGCATGCAAGAACGGGAATCGCAACGTACAGGTATTCCAAGTTTAAAGATTGCTTTCAACAACGTTTTCGGATATTACTTAGAAGTTAGAAACACACACAAAGACAAAGTTCCCGAAGAATGGATCCGCAAACAGACCTTGGTCAGTGCAGAGCGCTACATTACTCCAGAACTAAAAGAATACGAAACAAAAATTGTAGGTGCAGAGGAGCGTATTCATGCCATCGAAGCACGTTTGTATGCGCAATTAGTAGAAGATTTAGCGCACGACGTTGAACTCATTCAAAAAAATGCTTTTTTAATCGCGCAATTAGATTGTTTAACCGGATTTGCTGCGAAAGCTGTTACCAACAACTATTTTCAACCAAAAGTTGACGATTCTTACGCAATTTCAATCACTGCAGGGAGACATCCCGTTATCGAGAAATTACTCAAAGCCGGCGAAGAATATGTACCTAACGATGTTTTTTTAGATAAAGAAAAACAACAAATCATCATGATTACCGGTCCAAACATGGCGGGGAAAAGTGCATTGCTACGACAAACAGCATTAATCGTTTTGATGACACAAATAGGTTGTTTTGTTCCTGCACAAGCGGCAACAATAGGTATCGTTGACAAGATATTCACGCGTGTTGGCGCTTCGGATAACATCACTTCTGGTGAATCGACCTTCATGGTAGAAATGAACGAAACCTCTTCCATCCTTAACAACCTTTCTGACAGAAGTTTGTTGCTTCTCGATGAAATTGGTCGTGGAACAAGTACTTACGATGGTATTTCGATTGCTTGGGCAATTGCCGAATTCATTCACGAACACCCAACTGCGAAAGGCAAAACGCTATTTGCAACGCATTACCACGAATTAAACGAAATGGAAGCACAATTTGAGCGCATCCACAATTTCACCATCAGCGTCAAAGAAGTAGGACAAAAAATCATCTTCTTGCGCAAATTAATTCCTGGAGGAAGCGAACACAGTTTTGGTATCCACGTTGCAAAATTGGCGGGTATGCCCAAGAAAGTGATTCAACGAGCAGAATCCATGTTGCAACAACTCGAAACAACTAATCGATCTACAGATAAATCCGTTATCAAGGAAGCCATCGCGCAATCCGATATTCAAATGAGCTTTTTCCAGCTCAACGATCCCGTTTTGGAGCAAATCCACGAACAATTAATCAGCATAGACATCAACACCCTCACTCCTGTTGAGGCCTTGATGAAATTGAATGAGATCAAAAAATTGACGGGAGGGTAATCTGTTTACAAATTCTCTTTAATACACGAAACCCAGAACAAAGTCTGGGTTTCTTTTTAGTATTTTTAAGTGCAGCATTAACGCAACTGGTTAATTGGGCACTAAAACAAAAGTAATTACTTTTTTATATGAACAAAAAAGCGAATGCCTTTCGGATTCGCTTTTATTTGAAGTATTTTAAAGTGCAGGTGCTACAGCAACGGGTTGAGTAGTTGTGCACTGTATTACAAATGTATAATGTTTTATTTATATGATGAAATATTTATATCTTTGTGTAAAGTAAATTTTTACCATGAAAATTAGCATTAGCGTAACGGATAAAAAAACTTCTACAAGAATTGATTTAGCTGATTTAAAAAAGAAAGCAAATGCAATTTTTAATTCGGACGTTCGTCCTCAAATTGCAAAGGCAAAGACAATTCAAAAACCTTCGAATACAATTAAATGCAACAACCCTATTTAAGAATTTTTGCTGGCTGTAATGGTTCAGGCAAATCTACTTATTCTAAGGTTTTTTCTCAAGATGCTATCCCATTTGATTTTGATAAACGTTTTCTTGAGCGCTACAATTCTATGCCCGATTCTGAGTTGCGTGAAGAAATAGCTAAATATTTAACCTCAGAAGAATTTTTGAATGAATCTAACAAAGCCATAACTAAACTCGAATCGTTTGCTTTCGAAACCAACTTATTTCCTTTACCTATTGAATTAATAGCAAAAGCTAAATCAAAGGGTTTCAAAATCGAAATGTACTTTTTTTGTTTGAATTCAATTGAATTAGCAAAAGAAAGGGTTGAAATTCGCGCGAGAAACAACGGTCATGATGTTGATGAACAAACAATAATTTTGAAGTGGAAGGAAGGTTACAAAAATATTAATTTACATTTCAGCGACTTTGACTTCCTGACATTTATCGATAATTCATTAAACCAAGAACCAACCTTTTTATTTGAATTGGTTAAAAATCAAGAAGATTTGTTTGAGTTAACAATGTTTGTTGAAGAATTGCCAGATTATACGGAGACAAGATTGCCAGCTATTTTTAATCTTATTCAAAGCAAATAAGAAAGAAGGATAGCATCTTTCGTCCGACGCCTCCCAACAAGGAGGCGTTTCATTTTCAACTAATTTACTCCTTCAAAACCAATACTTTTTTCTTTTAGAAGTTCCATTTTTTCTGAAATGGTGGCTGTTTGTCCAATGATTTTATTCTGGTTTAATAACTTTCTTTAATTTCTCTGCCATATCAATTATACTATCCAAACTTATATCTTTTGTGTTTTTTTCTCTTTCTCGCTTGCGTAATGGGTCTTTGTGTATTTCTTCAAGTGAAGTTTTTATATAATGTACATATTCAGAATTATCTCCTGATCCGTTTTTCTTTAATTGCTCAGAAAAACCAACAATAGCTTTTGCTAATACCATTTTATAAGCATAATCTTCTATTAGATTTTTTTGTTTGGTGTATTGCTTTGCACAAAATATTGCTGAAATGATTGGTAATGGAATTAAAGATATTCTACCTAAAATCATTCCTGTTCCTTTTGTTGTATACAATATTACAATTCCGAGGGCAATTGCTCCTAAGATTGAAACCCCTCCTCCAATAAGCCAAGGATAGTACCTCCATTTAGAGCTTGACTCAGAAAAACGAGTATTGAAAGACGCACTAATTCCCTCAGCAGTTTTGTAATTCAAAGCTAACTTAGCAGATTCAATTAATTCATTTGCATCTTTTAAAATTTTTGATCGTTCATTTTCATAGTTTATTACTTTTTCTTTCTGTTTAATTATTTCTTCCTCAAGTTCTAACAGCCGATTATCTTTTTCTTGAACTTTACTAGCAAATGAATCAATTAGTTTTTCATTTGACTGAACATTCAATGAGCTTTCATTTACTAATCTTGCTTGTTCTTTTATGTTAGATTCTAATTCTGTGGAAGAATTTAATACAGTTTGAAGCTTCGAAGTTTCGTTAATCAATTTAGTTTTTTGTACAATAACTTCTTCAATTTCATTTATTATTTTAGTTGAGTTCAGCTCATAGTTATCAGAATTCTCTTTAACTTTTTTTTCTTCAACTACAATTTTTGATTTAATTTTTCTTACTTCCTTTAATTCTTCTTCAAATTGAATTTTAAGTTTAAGTACATTTTGGCATTCCTCATCAAACTCTAATTGTCTTTCTGAAAAATTTCTGACACCGAAGTTTCTTAGTAAAATTTTTAAATCTTCAAAATTTTTAATCAAATATTCTGGATAGTCAATGTTATCTAATATTGAAGTTAAATAACGAACTATATCCTTTCGTTCATTATAACTCGAGATTTGAATAAATTTATTTTTCGCTTTAGTGAGCGTGGACAAATCAATTAACAAAGCTTCAATTCCTCCAATTATACCTTTATGTGTATATTCTTGTTCAGAGCCAAAGTTTTCTTTTGAATACTCTGTTAAATTTTTAATTTTCTCACGAATACTAATTCGTAGCGTTTTGATTTCTTGAATGGTTTCGATTTCAGACATAATTTTCTATTTTTTCTTTGATTTCCCCTTCTTCTCCTCCGCAAACAACCCTCCCGTATATTTCTCATACAACTCAAACAAAAACTCCATGCGGTTTGCATCTGATGTAAACGGTTGCGTACGATACGCCAAATCAACTGCTTTATCTAGTTCGTTGTGCGCTTTTACTAAAGCGGGCGGCATGGTTAAGGGATTGTATAAATCGGCTAATGAACTTGAAGGAAAAGAAGCTCTAACATCTAAAACCTGTTGTGCTTTTTCTTCAATGGTTTTTATTTGTTTTTCTGATGGGTTTTCTGGCCATGGATAGTTGTTGTAGACTATACTTGCTGAATATTGAAAATCGCTTTTCATTCTACCACAAGTAAATTTCATCCAACTCATGTGCATTTTTGAAGTAATAATTCCAAAATTATAAAAATTTGCATTTGGAATAATTAAAGCACTTCCACTTGTAATAATTGAAGGTTGTAAAATACCAATAGGTATGTATTTTCTATTTTCAGAAGAAACTTTAGGAACAATAATATAATTCGTTTTTGGTTGTCTGATTTCTCCAAAAAGCATAGGATTATCTGCAAGTTTATTTGTAGCAGCTCTATTACTACTTAATCTAAATTGTTTGGTTTTTTCTATTCGTTGCAAAATAAACTTAGATTTTTTTATTAATGATGGTTCAATATCTTGAAGCCACAAGCACCATCTTTTTTTATTGTTAATAAACTCATCTCCTCCAGTGTAAGGTTTTATTACAATATCTATAAATGGTTCTTCAAGAATTGCTAAATTTCTTTCTTCGTCACTTAATATTAAATGTCCTTCGTCGATAGGCATACTTCCATAGTTCATTTCAGGCACATTACAAATTGGGGATTTTCTGTTTTCAACTGTAATGTCTTTTCCTTCAACCAAAAAAGGATTGATGTTTTTTACTTTTAATTCGTGTGGCTCAGCTTTGATATTTTCATACTCAAATACTCTTTTGTTATTTGTGTCAAAATTTGCAAAACCAACAATGACACAATGTACTGCAGCATTTCCTTTGGCTTCATTGCTCCATGAAAACGTTTGATGTGCAAAATGTATTTTGATTTTATAATGATTGAATAATAAACTCCACAAAATGTTTACTTGCTCACCTTGTGAAATTGAATTTGTTGAAACGAAAGCAACTTTGGTTTTGGTATTTTGAATTAATTGAGCCGCTTTAACATACCAACAAGCTACATAATCCATGACACCAGAACCTTTAATTCCTTTAAAAATAATTTCCACATCACTTTTCTGGCTACTATTTTGCTCTTTTTTTCCAATGAATGGTGGATTTCCAATAATATACGACAATTCATTATTTGAAACAACATCTTCCCAATCAATTCTAAGAGCATTGGCATTAGCAATGTTAGCAGCTTTATTTAACGGCAATCGAGCAAAATACGGTCCAAACTTCATACTCATTTTCAGGTTCATCTGATGATCCATCAACCACATGGCAACTTCGGCAATACGTGCAGGGAACTCTTCGTATTCAATTCCTGCCATCATATCAACATCCAATAGCGCAACATCCGCTAATTCAACCAACACACGGTCCTTTCCATACAAACGCTCCAACACGGCTAATTCCAACAAGCGCAATTCGCGGTAGGTAATCACCAAGAAGTTTCCACAGCCACACGCAGGATCCAAAAATTTGAGTTTACTCAAGCGCTCGTGAAAGGCGTTGAGTTTTGCTTTGTTGGGTTTGATGCTTTCAAACTCTGCCCACAATTCATCTAAGAATAATGGTTTGATGAGTTTTAAAATATTCTTTTCGCTGGTGTAATGTGCGCCTAAGTTTCTGCGTTCTTTCGGGTCCATGACACTTTGAAACATGGAACCAAAAATAGCAGGCGAGATCTTACTCCAGTCTAAGTAACAACATTCCAACAAGGTTTGACGCATCTTGGAATCAAAATGGGCAACTGGCAATATTTCTTGGAACAACTTTCCGCCCACATAAGGGAACGCATTCAATTGTTCATCTAAGTTTTTAAAGCGCTTATCCAAAGGAGTATTCAACACTTGAAAAATCTCTTGAATTTTAGCTGCTAAGTCGCTGCCATCTTCACTAGTGCGCTCCTCAATAAAATCTTCGAATTGTTGTTTATCAAAAATATTGGTGTCTTCGGCAAACAAACAAAAAAGTAAGCGAACCAAATATACCTCCAACGGGTGACCTTCGTAACCAATTTCTTTCAAACGGTCGTGCAATTTTCCCATCAACTCAGCTGCTTTCACGTTTACAGGATCTTCTTCGCGATAGACTTTTTTCTGATAGCCTGCTATGAAACCAAATAGTTCCACGTGATTGACAAAATCGTTTAACTTAAATTCAACGTATTCCTCTTCACCAGTTTCTTCCAAATCATACAAACGAAATGTTTCAAAATCGCATACCAAAACGTATTTTGGAATGTCCAATTTTTGTAATCCATGAATATATCCTTTGGCTTGTCCGTATGCTTTGGTTAGGTCTTTTCCTTTGCTTTTCATTTCAACCAACAACCAACCCTTCCACAACATATCAATGTATCCGTCATTGTTTCCGAGTTTTTTCACCTTGTGTTCAAAAGCAGCAACTTTGCGTTGATTCAAGCCAAAAACATTAAAAAATTCGACCAGAAAGGGTTTAGCATCAGCTTCTTCGCTGTGCGTACCTTCCCATTCTTTAGAAAATGCGAGTGCTCTGTCTTTGATTTCGTTCCAGGATAATGCCATTGTTGATTTTTTTATTGTAGACTAAAACTAAGCATTTTTGAGTGAACTAAGCAGCCACATCAAGCAGAAAATTGGTATTCGTTGATAATTTGGTTGAATTGTGAAAACAAGGGGAAATGTTTAAAACAAAAAAAGGGAAACTTACGCTTCCCTTTTCGTGGTGATGGAGGGAATCGAACCCCCGACACAAGGATTTTCAGTCCTTTGCTCTACCGACTGAGCTACATCACCATCCTCAATTGTGGGGGCAAAGATAGTAATAGAATTCATTCTTCCTAAAAAAAATCGAACTTTTTTTTAAATTCAAGCTATCTTTGCAAGGAATGAAAAAATTGGAACAAGCACTCGTAATCGACGCTGGGAATACCCGAATCAAAGTTGGGTTATTCGAAAATGCTGATTTAAAGGAGGTTCAACACTTTGGAAACGATGAGTTGGATACCTTGAAAAACTTCTTGTTCCCTTTTGCACACATACCAACAATAATTGCGTCCGTGCGATCCGATAAAAACACCAAATGGTTACAACGTTTGGTCAAAAATTCGATTTTGTTCCGAAACGACATGCCCTTGCCCATTCAGATTTGTTACGAAACGCCTTATACATTGGGCGTTGATCGTATCGCGAATGCCTTAGCTGCAGCAATGATAACAAAAGGAAATGCGTTGGTTGTAGACATTGGCACCTGCGTCAAATACGATTTTATTGACGCGCAAAAAAATTACCAAGGTGGAGCAATCAGCCCAGGAATTGGTTTGCGTTACCGCTCTATGCACGAATTTACCGGTAAATTGCCGTTCATTTCAGATAGAAAAAATGCACCAATCATCGGAAAAAACACCTTAGAAGCCATGCGCAGTGGTGTTATCAATGGTTTGAATCGTGAAATATTGGGGTTTATTGAAGAATACCAACGCATTTATCCGGAATTAACAATTTTTCTCACAGGTGGTGACCATCAGTATTTTGATTTAGAAGTTAAAAATGGCATCTTTGTAGATGAAAATTTGACCCTCAAAGGGTTATTAACAGCACTCATTCATGATTATTCGTAATGTTTTTATTGGTTTCAGTTTATTAATTGCTGGAATTGCAACTGCCCAAAATTATTCAAGTTCGCCTTTTAGTTCACAAGGAATTGGAGAAGATGGACCTTTAAATGATGGCCAGTTTTCGGCACTTGGTAACGCTAAATCAGCTGTGATCGATTCAATCGTTGTGAATACATACAATCCTGCAAGCTATGCTTTTTTGTCAAAAGGACAACCGTTGTTTGCAATGGGTTTGTCGAGTAAAATTTCTCATTACTCACTCAATAATTCAACTGCACGCGGAACTATTGTTGGACTTTCACAAATTACATTGGTTATTCCGCTTAACAAACGTTTGGGAATTGCGGGTGGTTTACAACCGTTTGCACGAAAAGGTTACTCATTAGGAACAAACGCATCACTTTCAACTGATTCTGTTTATTATTCATACATTGGTTCAGGATCGGTAAGTAAAGTTTTTACTGGTTTATCGTATAAATTAATCGCTACAAAACGACAAGATTTTGCAATTGGTGCAAACTTGGGCTATTTGTTTGGTGGGGTTTCCAACGAACGTCGTGCAGTTTTAAAAAGCAATGCGCCTGCTGGAGCGGTTGATATTACCACATTTCGCATGCACAGCTTGACCTACAATTTTGGAGGTGCTTATCGTTTGAAATTGGACAAAAAAGGAAACAAACAAATCACCTTAGCAGGAACATTTACTCCAGAACAAACGTATGCCGCTAATTTAGATTATGGTCTTTTTTATGGTAGCAACGCAGGAAGTCAAACAACATTTGACACCTTAGTACCGTTGGTTCAAGATAGAAGTGGAACAGTTACTTACCCACAATCCTATTCTGTTGGTGTCAATTATACTTTTCGACCCAATCATGAAAAATTGCAATTGAAAAATCCGTTTCAATTGGCTTTTTTCCTAGATTACAATGCTACAAATTGGAAAAACTACAGCACAACTTTTACAGAAGTTACCGCGCCAAATTTCACTAATTCCACTACGTTGAGTGTTGGTTTTGAATACATTCCTGTCATTCAAAATGCTGTTAGCATGACTGGTTTCAAAGGTTTTGCTTCACAAATCAGGTACCGCATTGGTGGTTACAATGCTGCTTTGCCTTACACGTTCAACAACCGTCAAGTAATCGAAAATGCTGTTTCGTTTGGTTTTGGAATTCCGTTGTCAAGCAACAAAACAAATTCATCTGTTAACCTAAGTATGTTGCTTGGAAAACGTGGTACAGGAACTGCATCAGATATTTCAGAACGTTTTTATAGCATCAACATTGGTATTGTACTTGCTCCTTCTTCGTATGAACGTTGGTTTAAAAAATACAAACTGGATTAACCATGAACTTTTCGTTGCAACGTGTTTTTTTCTTTTTTCTAATTGCATTGGGCATACAGTCCTGTGTGAACGATATCCAGAAAATCAAGAAAATCACTTTCAAATCAACGGATCCAGATGAAAAAACAGCTGATTTGGTGTTGACCTACACCGATTCGGGTCAAGCAAAAATTAGATTAATTGCTCCATTAGCTGAATCGTTTGCTAAACCAAACAAAATAATCAAATTTCGGGAAGGAATAAAATTAGAGTTTTACACCAAAAAAGGCGCTTTACTCTCTACTTTAACTGCAAAATACGGAGAAATAGACGAATTAAATGGCTCCATGTTTGTGAAAGATTCAGTTCGCATGTTTAACACCGTTAAAAAACAAGAACTTCAAACGGAAGAACTATTTTGGACACGAAAAGATAGCGTAATTTTCACCAATAAATTAGTCATTATTAAAACACCAAAAGTAATGTTATACGGAGATGGAATCAGAGCAAAACAAGATTTTTCTTCGTATAAATTCATAAAACCAAAAGGGAAATTTGATCTCGATTAAACAATTATTACGATGAAAACATACAACAAGATAATGGAATTGTTCTGGTTGGTAACCGGTGTTATCGCAACACTTTTTGTTACAATCATGGGAGTAAAAGAAGGTTTTTCTAACTGGTATTTCTACTACATTTTCGGAGGAATGTGTTTGGGAACATACCTCATGCGCAGAACGATGCGCATCCGTATGGAAAAACACCAACAATTCTTAGCCGACAAAGCGCAAGAAAACCAACAAGCTAAAAAATAATTTGGTGCATTCGTGTAACTAAAAAGCAAAAAAGACGTCTCATCAAGTAGGTATGAAAATAAAAACGCTTTTAACCTGTTTGACTGTCTTCCTAGTTGGATTACAAACTGCTTTTGGGCAAAAAAAATTGAGCGGAACAATTACCGATGAAGCAAATCAACCAATCCCATTTGCGCAGGTTTATGTAAAAAACTCAAGCGAATTACGTACTACAGCAAACGAGAATGGTGTGTACACCTTGCAATTATTTGAAGGTGAGTATTTCTTGGTGTTCAATGCCCCAGGTTACTCCGAACGTGAAGCATACATCACTATTCAACAAACTAATGTCTTGAGAGACATACAACTTTTCCCGAAAAACATTCAAGAAATTGCAGAAGTAGAAATCACTTCAAAAAATACCAATCCCGGACGTGAAATCATGCTCGAAGTGGTCAAACGCCGCGATAAAATGAATCAATGGAATTATGCACACTCGACTGATGTTTCCATCAAAGCAACCGAATTTATTGACCGAAAAGAAAAAAAACAAAAAAAGAACGACAAACAACCTGTGACAAACGATCCTTTTGAATTGGAAAAACAACAAATTCAAGCATTTGCCAACAACATCAACTTGTGTGAAGTACAATTAAAACGTGATTTCTCACCACCAACCAACGTCAAAGAGTACCGAACTGCATACGAAGTAAGGGGAAGTGACAAAAATTTGTATTACACAACAACCGTCAAGTCCAACTTTAACTTTTTTGAAAACAACATTCAACTGTCCGACTTAAATAAAGCGCCCATTAGTAGTCCGATTTCCGGTCCAGGCATTTTATCGTACAAATACCGTTTGGTTGCGCAATACATGGAAAATGGGCGGAAAATCAATAAAATAAAAATCATTCCCCGCATGAGTTCAACCTCATCGTTATCGGGTTATATTTATGTCATTGATTCTATTTTTCTAGTTCAAAAACTGGAACTGACCTTGGATAAAAGTAACTTACTCAAATACGATCACTTTACTATCACTCAAACGTATGATAATCAAGGTGATTCGCTCTGCATTTTGCGGGAACAATCGTTTCAATACGGAGTGAAGTACAAAGATGAATTATCTAACTTTAGCACCGTTGCACAATTTTCAAATTACAATTTTCAACCTAATTTTGGTGTAAAGCACTTCAACAATGAAGTAGCAGTTACAACTCAAGAAGCCTATGATAGGGATTCTAACTTTTGGAATAATAACCGTAAAATTGCTTTAACACCGGAAGAGCAACGTTTTGTAATTGTGCGTGATTCGATCAATGATTTGGTCAACCGCAAAGAATACCTCGATTCGGTTGACAGCGTCTTCAATAAAGTCACCTTTCTAAAGGTTGCATGGTTTGGAATTGAACACCGAAATCGTGCACAAAAAACACAATGGAGTTTTAATTCAGTTGCTGCTATGGCGCGCCCTCTTTACCCTGCTGGTCCGCGTGTTTCTCCTGGATTTAGTTACTTCAAAAAATGGAAAGATCAACGCACAATTGATAGTTACTCCGAACTTTCTATTGGTGTACTCAACAACGATTTGAAAGGATCAACGTGGTTTCGGTATTTATACGATCCCTTCCACCAAGGAAAAGTTGGACTCGTTTTCTCCAATGAATTCGATGCAATTGTTCCATTCGATGCCATCACGCAAGTCTACAAACGCAGTAATTTTATCGAAGCAACCAAATTGCGATTGATGCACAATTACGAATACTTCAATGGTTTTTATGTCGATGTGGAAGTGGAATTTAACGAACGTCGTTCTTTGTCAAAATACAATCAAGTGGGTATTTTTGATAGTGTCATTCCAAACGATCAATTCAAGGAATTTCAAGGTTATCAAGCATTATTAGGAGAAATAACGGTTAGTTACGTTCCTGGTCAGAAATACATGCGTGAGCCAAATAGAAAAGTTATCCTTGGTTCGAAATGGCCAACATTTTACGCTTTTTATCAACGTGGAATCCCTAAATTATTTGGAAGTGATGTCGATCACGAATACGGAATAATTGGACTATTTCAAAGCTTTCAAATTGGAACAATTGGATCGTCCAATTATCACATTAGAGCCGGTAAATTTTTGAGTTCGAAAAACTTAAAAGATGCCGATTTCAAATACCAACGACGAAGTACCCCTTTCTGGTTCAGTAATCCATTGTATTCTTATCAAAATCAAGATAGTTCACTTCCTTCCAAGGAATATTACCTTGAAGCACACTTTGTTCACCACGATAACGGTGCAATTATCAATAAAATTCCGTTCATGAAAAAAACAGGAATAGGTTTGGTGTTTGGAACAAGTGCCTTGTATGTAGCAGAATACAATTACAGATATTACGAAGTTTTTGGCGGATTGGAACGGAACTTTAAATTTTCAAAAAGACGCTTGCGTGTTGGAATATATGGCGTTGCTTCAGATGGTAATAAAGTTAACTCGCAATTGACCTATAAAATATCCTTTGCAGTTTTGGACGACCGCAACATGAAGTGGAATTTTTAATTCCTTTCTTAGAACGAATTGAAAAAAATCAGTTAACTTTGTGTCCGCTTGACAACAAGCAATGTTCTTTGCATAAACTTATGAAGAAAGGTGGAGGGATAGGCCCTTTGAAACCTTGGCAACCTGCCGTAATGGAAAAGGTGCCAAATCCAATCAGTCACAACTGAAAAGATAAGTTAATCTGTGTAAAATACACTTCCCTCTCTTCATAGTTCGCAAAAAAATAAAATAGAACTATGACATCAATTATTGACAGTTTAAAAAACCGTATCCTCGTGCTTGATGGCGCAATGGGAACAATGATTCAACGCTATAAATTGGAAGAGGCTGACTTTCGAAAAGGCTGGTTCGAAAACCACCCTTCTTCGTTAAAAGGAAACAACGATTTATTGTCCCTGACTCGTCCAGAAATTATCCAGCAAATCCACCGCGAATATTTAGAAGCCGGTGCAGATATCATTGAAACAAATACGTTTTCGGGAACTTGGATTGCACAAGCTGATTATGGATTGGAAAATGCTGTATACGATATCAATTTTCATGGTGCTAAAATAGCTCGAGAAGTTGCTGATGAATTCACGAAATTAACGCCAAATAAACCACGCTTCGTTGCAGGTTCTATCGGACCGACGAACCGAACAGCTTCCATCTCACCCGATGTAAATGACCCAGGTTTCAGAGGAATTACTTTTGATGAATTGGTCAATGCATACACCGCTCAAACAGAAGCATTGCTTGATGGAGGCTGTGATATATTATTGGTTGAAACGGTGTTCGATACTTTAAACGCAAAGGCTGCTTTGTTTGCAATTGACGAAGTATTTGAAAAAAGAAATGTCCGTTTGCCAATCATGGTTTCTGGAACAATAACAGATCAAAGTGGTCGTACGTTAACCGGTCAAACTACTGATGCATTTTTGGTGTCTGTTCAGCACATGCCGTTGTTAAGCATCGGATTAAATTGTGCACTTGGCGCAAACATGATGCGTCCATACCTGCAAATATTAAGCAAACAAGCTCCCTTTGCAGTAAGCGCTCACCCAAATGCAGGACTACCAAATGAATTTGGACAATACGATGAAACTGCAGCAATGATGGGCGAACAAATTGAAGAATACCTGAAAGAAGGAATCATCAATATCATTGGAGGTTGTTGTGGTACTACACCCGATCACATCCGACGTATGGCAGAGATTGCAAAAAATTACCAACCAAGACCTTTACCAGCAAATTTATTGAAATGAGTTTTTTACGATTATCTGGGCTCGAAGCCATAACCATAACACCAGAAAGTAATTTTACAAATATTGGTGAACGAACAAACGTAACCGGTTCGCGCGCATTCCTTCGCATGATCAAAGAAAATGATTTCGAAGCTGCTCTTTCTGTTGCAAAAGAACAAGTAGAAGGTGGCGCACAAATCATTGACATCAACATGGATGAAGGTATGATTGATGGAAAAGAAGCCATGGTGAAGTTTTTAAACCTCATTGCTTCTGAACCCGATATCGCACGTGTTCCAATTATGATTGACAGTTCCAAATGGGAAATCATTGTTGCTGGTTTAAAATGTATCCAAGGAAAAGGGATTGTCAATTCAATTTCATTAAAAGAAGGTGAGGAAAACTTCATCCAACAAGCCAAACTCATCAAACGATTTGGAGCTGCAACTGTTGTTATGGCGTTTGATGAAAATGGGCAAGCTGATAGTTACGAACGACGCATTGAAATATGCAAACGTTCGTATGACATACTCGTTGAAAAATTAAACTTCCCAGCTGAAGATATCATTTTTGACCCCAATATTTTTCCTGTTGCAACAGGAATGGAGGAACACAACAATAATGCATTGGATTTCTTCAGAGCGACAAAATGGATTCGTGAAAACTTACCTGGAGCTCATGTTTCAGGTGGTGTGTCGAATGTGTCGTTTTCATTCAGAGGTAACAATGCAGTGCGCGAAGCGATGCACGCTGCCTTTTTGTATCATGCTATTCAACACGGAATGGACATGGGAATCGTTAATCCGTCGATGTTGGAAGTTTACGATGAAATTGACAACGAATTATTACTGCGCGTTGAAGATGTTTTGTTAAACAGAAGAAACGATGCAACAGAGCGCTTACTTGACTTTGCTGAATCGTTTGTTGGAGAAGATAAAAAGAAAACGGTTGATCTTGCTTGGCGGGATGTACCTGTTGCAAAACGCTTGGAACATGCTTTGGTAAAAGGAATAGTTGACTTCATTGAGGATGACACCAACGAATGTCGTTTGAGTATGGAACGTCCTATTCAAGTGATCGAAGGACCATTGATGGATGGAATGAATGTTGTTGGTGACTTGTTTGGAAGCGGTAAAATGTTCTTGCCACAAGTAGTGAAATCAGCACGTGTGATGAAAAAAGCAGTCGCTTATTTGTTGCCATATATCGAGGAAGAAAAAGACGGCGTTGCTCAAGCAGCCGGAAAAATAATCATGGCAACTGTAAAAGGCGACGTCCACGATATCGGAAAAAACATTGTTGGCGTAGTCCTTGCTTGTAATAATTACGAAGTGATCGATTTAGGAGTCATGGTTTCGGCCGATAAAATAATCAAAGCAGCGATCGAACACAAGGCAGATGCAATTGGGTTAAGTGGTTTGATTACGCCTTCATTGGATGAAATGGTTTACGTTGCTCAAGAAATGGAACGCGCAAATCTTAATATTCCTTTGCTTATCGGCGGTGCTACGACATCGAAAGTTCATACTGCAGTAAAAATTGAACAACATTATACCAAAGGACAAACCGTTTATGTATTGGACGCTTCTCGCTCTGTTACAGTTGTCGAACAATTGTTAGGACAGAAAAAAACGGACTTTGTTTCCGAATTGAAAACGGAATACCAACGCATTCGTGAACACCACGAAAAACACCGTAGCGCAAAAGAGCTTATTGGATTAGAAGCTGCTCAAAATAATCGTTGGCAATTAACGTTTGACGAAACAACAATAAAAAAACCGCATCACCTAGGTATTCAACACATTGAAAACCAAGATTTATCTGAATTAGTTCCCTACATTGATTGGACGCCGTTTTTTCAAACTTGGGATTTACATGGAAAATATCCAGCTATTTTAACAGATGAAATAGTTGGCGCCGAAGCACAAAAACTGTTTCAAGATGCACAACATATGTTGCAACAAATCGTCGCTGAAAAATGGTTAACAGCAAAAGCTGCATTTGGTATCTTCCCTGCAAACAGTGTTGGCGATGACATCGAAATCTATGCTGATGAATCACGTTCAACGGTGCTGAACATTCAACATACTTTACGCCAACAAACAAAGAAAACAGCTGGTCAACCGAACATTGCATTGTCTGATTATATAGCTCCGAAAACAAGTGGTAAAATCGATTATATCGGTGGTTTTGTCGTTACAACTGGTCACGGTATCGATGCGCATGTTGCACGTTTTGAAGCCGAACACGATGATTACAATGCCATCATGTTAAAAGCTTTAGCGGATAGATTTGCTGAAGCATTTGCTGAATTTTTACATGCAAAAGTGCGGAAAGAAACGTGGGGGTATGCGCGTGAGGAACAGCTAGAAAACAACGATTTAATCGCAGAGAAATACATTGGTATTCGTCCGGCTCCAGGCTACCCTGCTTGCCCCGATCACACAGAAAAACCAGGTTTGTTCAACTTATTAAATGCAACGGAATTAACAGGAGTTAGTTTGACAGAAACACTAGCCATGTGGCCAGCAGCTGCAGTTTCAGGTTGGTATTTTGCACACCCTGATGCGAAATATTTTGGATTGGGTAAAATTACATTTGAACAAGTAGAAGCTATTGCTAAACGTAAAAACGTGCCTACAAGTGAGATGCAACGTTGGTTAGGAAGTAATTTGAATGAGTGAAATAGAAAAGTGATGATTAAAAATCAATAGAAATCGTCACTTTTCCACCCAGCCCTTTTTCAACTATATCAAAAAGGGTTTTCAGTGTGATATTACTCCCGTCATTTTCAATGCGAGAAATATAAGTGCGCTTTTTATCTACTAAATCAGCTAGTTGATCTTGCGTTAGTGATTTTTCTTCGCGCGCTTTTTTCAATAATAAACCAATTTTAAAAGACTCAAATTCACGGTCTAATGTATCTCGACGTTGTGTCCCTTTACTACCAAAAACATCGTCTTTAATTTCATTCCAACTTGTAGTTTTCATTTGTTTTGATTTTAAAAATACTGTTGCATTAACTTTTCAGCTTTAATTCGTTCATTTTTGGGTGTTTTTTGATCTTTTTTTGCAAACCCATTTAATAAGATAACTAGCTTATCGTTATCAAAAAAACAAAAAACACGCCAAATATTTGAAGCTAATTGAATTCTTGCTTCATATAATCCATTAGTTCCTGAAATAAATTTTAAATAGTTCGAGGGAACCCGTTCAAGAGTTTCAATCGCCTCAATAACTTTAAATATTTTATTTTGAACTTTAACAGGTTGTTTTTTTAAAAATTCACTAAAGTGATTTTCATATTGAACAACAGAACGTACTTTTTTATTTTCCATAGCAAAGGTAACTTATAAGTTACATTTTAGCAAATTTTATTACTACAGGCGAGTTCGTTCTAGCTAAATTTAAAAATAAAATTGAAAACAACCAATAAACTAAATTAACTTTAAGTTTAGATTTTGTAATTTAACCTCTCAAATAAAATTGAGGTGACTAGTACATGAAAATTGTTTTTGCTTTTCTTCTTTTACTCAGCTGTAGCGTATTCGGACAAACGCCTCCAAATGCACAATTCACTGTCAATCAAAACGCTGTTTGTTTAGGAGCTGCCATTCAATTGAATAATCAGTCAACAAATGGTTCCGCTGCTATCACAAGTTGTGCGTGGGATTTTGGCGATGGAAATGCTGCAACAACGACTAACGCTTCTCACGTTTATAGTGCGCCAGGAACATACACTATAACTTTAGTAGTGCAAGCAGCTAATGGTCAGGCCGACGCAGAAGTAAAAGTAAACTACATCACCATTCATGCATTGCCAATTGCCAATTTTACAACTTCAGCAAATGGATGTGCACTTCCTGTTGGTATCAATTTCACCAATACGAGCCTAAATGCAACTAGTTATTCGTGGGATTTTGGAAATACACAAACGAGTAACCTACAAGTACCTACAACAATTAATTACACATCAGCTGGCGTATACTCCGTTCAATTAATTGCACTTACACCCTATGGTTGTGTTGATACAATTGTAAAACCAATTTCAATTTCAAACTTCCAAGCTGTTATCAATGCGCCATTAAGTGTTTGTCAAAACGAAGTGGTAAATGTGAGTGACAACTCAACAACTGGTGTGACCAATTGGAGTTGGCTTTTCACTGGAGGAAATGCTCTCAACACAAACACAGCTAATCCATCGATAACCTATCCAAATGCTGGTTCTTATAGTATTGTATTGACAGCTATCAACACAACTTCAGGTTGCACAGCGACAACATCACAACAAATCATAGTGCTACCGACACCAACTCCATCGTTCACTGCAAGTCCTGTAACTGGTTGCGCACCACTGCAAGTAACGTTTAATAACACTAGTGTTGGGAGTGGAACTTTTTCTTGGGATTTCGGGGATAATACTTTTTTTAACGGTCAAACCCCACCCACACACACCTATTTTGGTAATGGAACTTACACTACTACTTTGTACATGACGGGTCAAAACGGTTGCTCTGATTCCATTGGACTTCCTGCAGTTACGTTAACATCACCTGTTGCAAATTTCACCAGCAATGTCGTAAACGGTTGTTCCCCACTCTCTGTTCAATTTACAGATCAATCTACATCTGTGAACCCAATTGTTTCTTGGGCGTGGGATTTTGGTGATGGAACTACTTTTAACGGTCAAAATCCGCCGCTTCATTCTTTTGGAGTTGGTGTTTATTCTGTACGACTGATCATTACAACTCAAAGTGGTTGTGTTGACACCCTTCTCTTTTCCAACATGATTGAAGTTGGGAGTATTGACTTGGTAAATTTCAATATTAGTCCTGCAGCTACATGTGCGAAATCTGACGTCAACTTCACTAATTTATCGGTTATCTCTGCTCCACACTTTCCAAACGAAATTACCTACTCATGGAATTTTGGTGATGGTGGAACCTCAACTTTAGCAAACCCAACCTATAAATACTTAAGTGATACTGGTTATTTCGATGTCAGCTTAGTTGTTGCATTTAGAGGTTGCTTAGATACCTTGACACAAACAAATGCTGTTTACATAAAAGCACCCATTTCTTTTTTTAGTCCCAATGACTCGCTTTTTTGTAATCCAACGTCGTTCCCAATTGTTGTGCAGTTTGATGACGATTCGAAAATCGGAAAATTATCTGATGATTGTAGTATGATTTGGAAATGGGGAGATGGAACAACTACCAATTTTGACGATCCCGATTTTGATGATCTGAATTTAGGATCAACAAGCCATAGTTACTCTACTTACGGCAGCTATACCATTACACAAATTATTTACAATTATACAACAGGTTGTTCGGATAGCACGAATAAAACGATTGTGATTTCATCTATATCAGCAAGCATAGCGCCTTTACTTACAGACAGCGTCTGCGTTGGAACCTTGTTTGCTGTTGCGCAAAACAGTAACTCAACCGACCCTTTCAGTTCTTTTGTTTGGGACATGGGCGATGGAAACACAATAGCTGGAGCAAATCCAAGTTATTTTTATGCAACTTCTGGAACTTATACCATTAAATTAACCGCAACAAACGTGGTGGGTTGTGCTGATGATGTGACTTTTTCACCATTTACTGCTTTAGCAAATCCAGTTGCCAATTTAATTCCAACTGATAATGCTGGTTGTGTTCCTCTTGCTGTTCAATTCACCAACGGTTCATCAGTTATAAACAACGGTGCGCCTTTGTATTCGTTCATCATTAATTTTTCGGACACCAATGAAAGTGACACCAGCTATTCCGTCAATACTTCTTTCAATCACACTTTCCAATTTGCTGGAAGTTTCCCAATATCATTAATTGTTACCGATGAATTTGGTTGTGTGTCAAATCCAGCGATTAGTTCAATCAATGCGACTGATCCAATAGCAAATTTCATTGCCGACAGTGTCGTCTGTAACCACGAGGCCGTTCCTGTGTTAAATGGTTCGATTGGATTTAATCCGATGAGTTATCAATGGATAATTGATGGAAGTCAACAAGCAACTGGTATCAATTATTCGCCAATCTTTCACGATGTTCCAACAAGTGGTCAAACTTTTCAACATCATACAGTACTCTTGATTGCTATTGATGGAAACGGTTGTAAAGATTCTCTCTCACAACAAGTAATTGTTTCGCTGCCTTACATTGATTTAGACTTCCAATTAAGTGGTGCCGCAACAAATGCAAACGGTGATTACTTATGTCCTCCCGTATTTGCAACTTTTTCAAACAACTCGAATTCATATGGAGCAATTTCATCGTATCAATGGTCGTTTGGTGATGGTAAATCGTCAACCTTAGAAAACCCAAGTAACACCTATGTTTTTCCGGGGACTTATGATGTTGCGTTAAGCATAACGGATGAATTTGGTTGCCAAACTGATAGTGTTTTATCTGATTTTTTAACGGTTTTTGGTCCAACTGCAAATCCTTCGTGGACAATTACAGATTCCATTTGTGGGCAAGAAGTTCTTTTTGATTTAGGCGCAAACACTGGTATAACATCTGTCCTATGGCATTTAGGTGATGGCACAACAGTTAATGATAGTCTATTGTTTTCTCATACGTACATTGCCGTTGACACGTACCAACCACTTGTTTCAATTTGGGATCAAAACCAATGTCAAATTGATTATTCGTTGAATCCATTAACTATCGCACCAAATGGCGTTAATGCCTTGTTCAGCGCCTCCGATTTATCAGTAGAAATGGGCGAATTGGTCACATTCAACGATCAGTCAACTGCACAAAACCCTATTGTTTCTTGGACATGGGAAATGGAAAACAGTAGTAGTATTTTCTTCACTAATACTCCATATGCAACTGCTTTTTTCAATGGCGGTGAAGCAATAATCACATTGATAATCACTGATAGTTTGGGTTGTACAGATAGTTACGAATTAAGTATTTCAGTTAATGGTGACTTTCAATTGCCCAATGTCATTACGACAGATAATGATGGAATCAATGATGTTTTTTCTTATCAATACGACATTTTCAAATCCTTTGATATCGTGATTGTAAATCGTTGGGGAAACACAATCAGTCAAAAAGCTTCTGAAACAGGAACAATTTTCTGGGATGGAAAAACAAATAAGGGTGAACCAGTTGTAGATGGTGTTTACTTTTACGTTTTTGAAGGAACGCTTTTCAACGGAACCAAATTAAAAAAGGACGGTTTCATACAGGTAGTTAACAACAAGTAATCTCGCACATTTTAGTTAATTTTGAATCATGTCCATAAACAGCATCGAACTTTATACCGACGGTAGTTCCCGCGGAAATCCTGGTCCCGGAGGATACGGTGTCGTATTAAAATTTAATGGTGCCGTGAAAGAATTAGCAAAAGGTTTTCGTTTGACAACAAATAATCGGATGGAACTCCTAGCTGTCATCGAAGGTTTACGTGCAATTAAAACTACCCAGCACCCTATTCGCGTTTTTTCAGACTCAAAATATGTTATTGATGCGATCGAAAAAGGTTGGTTGAAAAATTGGATCAAAACAGGTTTCAAAGGAAAAAAGAACAAGGACCTTTGGTTGGAATATCATGCCATCGCTGCCAATTTCAACATTTCATTTTCATGGGTAAAAGGTCATAATGGTCATCCAGAAAACGAACGCTGTGATGTATTAGCTGTTCAAGCTGCTACAGGAAGTAATTTAGGAATTGATTCGATTTTTGAAGCCACAAACGATGCGTTAGATAACACCATCCGTTTTTAATAAACAAGCATTCAAAAAAGTATATACCAAAGGATGAGGTAAATCACGTGTGGAACTGATTTGCGGGCAAAAACCACAAGCAACAAAGAAATCTCTATTCTTAATACTAATCACTTCAGGTTCTTCAAACTGATTGTAAGCCTCAACATCGATTTCACTACTAATCAACGTTTCAATTAATTTGGGATACATCGAAAAACGTGCTGCTGTTAACTCTTCAGTACTACGTGTTTCATACAGATGGCGTAAAACTGTTGAATGAGGTACTATAGATATGTATTCGAACTGATTCCCTTCAACTAAATTATCTGAAACAAGTTTTTCTCCTTGTGCATTCAAATTATTGCGTTGTACCAATACGTCTAACAACGATTTAAATCCTTCCCCAGTAATGAAAACTGGAACAGCTTGTTGCATCAGTTGGTCAACTACACCGTTCAAAAAAAACTGATTTAAAAAAGGTCCTGGAGCTAACCAAAAACCATCATAATTAGATAATTGAGCTGATTTCATGCTCAATATTTCATTAATTTTTATCCAATAGTAAGATAATTCGACTTCAAGAAATAATGCTGCATGATCCAACGCTAAATTGGTCGCATGATGCGTATTAAAGGAAAAATTAAAATCTCCGATTATGCCTATTTTCAATTGCTGCATGGCATCAATGTATTAAATAGTAGCTTGTCGATTGGTAACGATTAACGTTTGAACCATCCTGTCAATTCAGCGTTTTGAATTGGTAATGAAACAACATTCGTTCCAACAGTGCGCATTACCATGCAATCAAACGTACAAACAAACTTAGAGTAATCTCCTGCTGCATCAGATACTTGGGACACATCACTAAATGTAACATTTTGAAGAGGTGTTGCAGGATCTGATTTCCAAATTGCACCAGTTCCATCTGTGTAAATTACTTCAAAACCTTGAAGTGCATCCGTACTATAATTTGGTGTTAGATTATTAGTGAAAAAGTCATTAAACAATGTGATAGTTGGTTCTTGTGTGATTGTTCCATCAAATGTTACTGCTCCAAAACCAACTTTAATAGCAACTTTCGAAACTGGTGACTTCATTTCAGCAAAATACACTGCTCCAGAAGGTGCTGGTAATGGTAAAATGTATGTTTGTTTGGTTGGATATAAATTATAACCACCAACATTTTGCGTCAATTCAACATCTGTTCCATTAATAATTCCAACAAAATGCGACGATAAATCTGCTTTTTGAGAAGGAACAGGAACTATTTCGTGCTTCGGACAACCTGTTAAAACTAGGGATGCAAGCGCAAAAAGAAAGACAATTTTTTTCATTTTTTGGTTTTTTCGAACGTATATGTATCTGAAACTTAGTCCGAAAATACAATTATTTTTTCAATTACTATATGAACGCAGTATTTAGGATGTATTATTTTATAATTATGCCCGCAATAACATCGTTTTTTCAGGTAACGAATAAAGTGGAATAAAAACTGGATGGTCTTCATTTTTAGCCACATCCAACGAGTACATGGTATGTCCATCGGGAAAACAAACCTCATCACATGCGGCATCAAAATCCAATACATGACCACGATACGCCAATTCATTCAATAACAAATTCATCGCATGTGACGAAAGAATGATGTCAGATGCATAATCCATACCTGCTTCATATACAATACAATTCAAAACAACATCCGTTGTGTTACTTTCCATTTGAATGCGTTGAATTAAAATGCTGTCTACTAATGTTTTCATCTTTTTCGTTTTTGATGAAGCAAATGTAGGAGCAGTAGTTCGTAAAGTACTTACGTTCTTCTTTTGCAGTTGATTTTTTTTTCAAAATGCACCAAATAAGCTTCTCTTTGCTTTTTTTTTGGTACTTTCACATCGTACGAAAAAGCAGTATCATTATGAAATATCATCAAATACCAGCAGCACTTTTTATAGAAAATAGAAAGAAATTTACTGCTCAAATGACGAAAAATACGTTGGCAATATTCAATTCCAATGATATCTACCCTATCAGTGCTGATTCTACTATACCGTTTCAACAACACCGCGATATTTTTTATTTGAGCGGCGTTGATCAGGAAGAAAGTATCTTAGTGTTATTCCCAACTGCTTCAAACCCTGCTCACAAAGAAATCTTATTTCTAAAAGAAACAAACGATCATATTGCTGTTTGGGAAGGCGCAAAATTGAACAAAGAACAAGCATTTGATGCAACCGGAATAAAAACGGTATACTGGTTACAACAATTCGACACTATCTTGAAGCAACTTATGGCAGAGGCTTCAGGAGTATATATCAATACAAACGAACATCTGCGAGCGGATACAACCGTACAAACGCGTGAAGATCGTTTTGTGCTAAAACTAAAAAACGATTATCCAGCACATCAAGTTTACAAAAGCGCACCTATCCTTCATGCTATTCGCTCTGTGAAAGAAAAGATTGAATTGGATTTGCTTCAAACAGCTTGTAATATTACCGAAAAAGGTATTCGACGCTTGCTGCCATTTATCAAACATGGTGTTTGGGAATATGAAATAGAAGCTGAATTGGCACACGAATTTCTTCGTAACCGTTCCAAAGGTTTTGCATACACACCGATAATTGCTTCGGGTAAAAATGCGTGTGTCCTCCACTACATTGAGAACAATGCGCAATGCCAAGATGGCGAATTGATTTTATTGGATGTTGGTGCAGAATATGCAAACTACGCATCCGATTTAACGCGATGTATCCCTGTTAATGGGCGCTTTTCGGAACGACAAAAAGCAGTTTACTCGTCTGTACTTCATGTAAAAAAGGAAGCTCAAAAATTATTAGTCCCAGGAACTATGATGGCAGAATACCACAAAGAAGTTGGGTTATTAATGCAAGCTGAATTAGTGAAATTAGGTCTCATCGATCAAACAGATATAAAAAACCAAGATCCTAATTGGCCAGCATACAAAAAATACTTCATGCACGGAACATCGCATTTTCTAGGTTTGGATACCCACGATGTTGGATTGTGGAATGTTCCGATTCAAGAAAATATGGTTTTTACTTGTGAACCAGGTATCTATATTCCTGAAGAAGGATTGGGTATCCGCATCGAAGACGATATCGTGATTCAAGCAACAGGTGAACCATTTAATTTAATGGGGAATATTCCTATTGAAATCGACGAAATTGAAACATTAATGCATGAAAAATAATACCAAATTAAGCTACAGGGTTTTCGGAAACGGAAATCCTGTATTGCTTTTACATGGATTTTTAGAGGATGCAGGAATGTGGGACGCATTTGTTTCCATGAATCATACAAAAACAGTATTGATCGATTTGAATGGACATGGTCAAAGTAAACTTGACAGCAATTTAAATCGTTCTATAAAAAATATGGCGCTGCAAGTAATGGAAATTGTTGCCGAAAACAATTGGCAAAACGCACAGATTGTAGGACACTCGATGGGTGGCTATGTCGGTTTAGAATTAATGAAATTAAATCCCGAATTTGAACACCTCACGCTATTAAATTCTCACCCATGGGAAGATTCAAATGAAAAAAAACGTGACCGTAATCGAGTCATTCAATTGGTGCAAACAAAACCAACTTTATTTGTCGCTGAAGCAATTCCAGCTTTATTTGCTGAGCAAGAACAATTTCTAACAACCATTGATAATTATATTGACAAAGCACAACGAATGGATCCAAATGCAATATGTTGGGTTACCGCTGCAATGCGCGATCGGTTAGACAATAGTCAGCTGTTGATTGAACATCCAGAAAAATTCACTGTGATTCAAGGCGAAAAAGACAGTTTAATTCCAGCAGCTAAAATAGCTGAATTTTGTAAATTAAACGATGTGACTTATTTGGAAGTCCCTAATTGTGGCCATATGATTCACGAAGAAAACACTGGCGCTTTGAAAGAAATGCTTGAATTAATCTTGCAATAAAAATAACTTTAACTGCAGTGAATATTGAGTGAGTATATCAAAAAATCAAGTTAACGGTTGATTGGTCCATGTTTTCAGTGATAAATCCAACAGCAATAATTAAAAATACCGTATATTCGATAAAGCTACTCAGACATAAAACAAACAACCATGGAAACTAAAAAACTTCGTGCACTAATCGTTGATGATGAAGAATTTGCACGTAAAAACCTGCAAATGATGTTGGAAGAGTTCTGTCCCGAAATTTCCATTGTTGGAACTGCATCTGGAAAAGAACAAGCACTCGAATTAATTGCAAGTGAACAACCAGATGTTGTTTTTCTAGACATACGAATGCCTAGCGGTGCTGAAGGATTTGAATTATTGGATGAAGTGCCCGAAAAAAACTTTTTGATTGTTTTTGTAACAGCTTTCAAAGATTATGCAATTCGTGCGTTTAACGCCAGTGCTGTTCATTACATTCTAAAGCCAATTGATATCGATGATTTACGCATTGCTGTTGAAAAACTAGTTGATGCAAAAAGTATCTTTACACAAGATCCTGAAAACTACGTCACTTATTTTAGAAGTTTGAGTCAACTATCCGATTTGCTGTTACGCAACAAAACAACTAATCGTATTGCAATAAGTCATTCAAAAGGTTTGAAAATTGTTGAAGACGATACAATTACTCATCTTGAAGCAAACGGAAATTGCACCACCATTTATTTTGAAGATGGAACGCGTTATTTGGATACTCGAACGCTAAAAATTTATGAGAACATACTCAACCCAGCGAAATTTTTCCGAGTACACAAATCGCACATCATTCATTTAAAAGAACTGAAAGAATATATCAACGATGATGGACATTTTGCAATATTAAAAAGTGGACTTCGTGTTCCAGTTGCACGAAACAGAGTTGCTGAATTTGTAAAAATGCTCAAACAAGGATGAGAATTCTGCTACTTTTCGTTGCGTTTTTCATACATGCTTATTTATTTGGGCAACAATATGCATTTATAAAATATTCCAATAGTGTTGGACTGCCACAATCGCAAGTACAATGCATCACGCAAGATAAACAAGGTTATCTATGGGTTGGCACATCTGGTGGACTAGCACGTTTTAATGGTAAAACTTTCTCCACTTTTGCTTTGGAAGAAGGATTATTAAGTAATCGTATTTCATCACTAGATGCAATAAAGGAATTCATTGCAGTCGGTCACGAAGGTGGTATTAGTTTGATTAAAAATGGAAAAGCACGCCATTTTTCCTTTAATAAATCTGACCGAAATATATTAACAAAAAAAATTGTTTTATTTCAAAACCAATTAGTAATCGCAACAGAAGGTGGTGGGATTTATATTTTAGTTAAAAACAAACTTGTTAAAAAAAACTTGCGCCCAGAAGATGCAGCAACCTGTCGTGACATCCTTGTAGTGAACAACAAAATAATAGTAGCTACGCGAAATGGACTTTACCAGTCCAGCGATTTAGAGCACTTCGTTTTCATTCCGCAATTTGGCACTAAAAGTGTATCTGGATTGTGTTTGGCAAATAATCGAATTTATTGTGCAACATTTACAAAAGGTATTTTCAGCTGTACACTTGACTTTTTAAATATCGAGCCGCTTAAAACACAATTCCCAAATAATTACATCACGGGAATTACTACAGGTAAAGACAATTCCGTTTGGCTACATTCACTAGAAGGATTAATGTGCTTCAAAAATGATGAAACGGTTACCACCTTCACCGAACAAAATGGATTACCAGGAAATTCAATCAATTGCGCGTTCAACGATAAAGATGGCAATATGTGGTTTGGTAGTGATGGAAATGGGCTTTTACGTTTTTGTGGACATTCCATTTATTCGTACACAACAAAAAACGGATTAGAAAGCGACTTGGTGCTGTCAATTACTCGAAAAAACAACGCGCAATACTACCTTGGAACATACGACAAAGGGGCTTTTTTAATGACAAAAAATGGTCAGACTACTAAACTTAAAGTGCCTGGTACAACTATTTGGGACATTGAAAAAATAGAATCAGATACTTGGTTTGCAACAGATATTGGCTTGGTTCAAATGACTCAAAATGAAAAAATTACGACTCATAATTTTGATAATAATCCTGCAACTATTATGTTGATTCAACGGTTGAAATCAGGTAAAAATTTAGTAGTCGGTTATAACGGAATTGGTATAATAAAAGCTGGGAAATTAGTCAAGAAGCCAATAAAAAACGCAACGTTTCAATACATAGGTTCCATTCGTCAAGTGATTGAATACAATGGGAAATTGTTGTGTGCAAGCTCGAAGGGATTAGCGCAATTATCGCTTGAAAAAAAGACCATAAACCTGATCAAATTTTTTCCAGCAGGAGTCAATTCACTTGCAATTGATGCGTTGAACCGTTTGTGGATTGGAACTGAAAATGGATTATTCGTATACGATGGGATCAAATACAATGAAATTAAAATTGCAAAAAACAGTGGATCTAAGTTTATAAATTTCATAGAAAAAAAGCAAGAAACATTGTTTGTCGGTACAAATAATGGCATTTACTTATTTGATTGCACTGCCGAAAAAACAAAACCTCTCGCACATTTTGGACTAAATACTGGATTGATTAGTTTGGAGTCCAATATCAATTCAGCATACTGCGATGGAACTGATTTTTGGTTTGGAACAGCAGAGGGTTTGGTATGTATCAAAGATGCCAATAACACTGTTTTTACAAATGAGCAACCAAGACTAAACTTTAGAAAGTTATTAATCAATTATCAAGATGTTGATTTAAAAGATTTTACAGATAAATTTGATGAAAATGGTTTTCCACTTAGCATTCGATTACCTTATAACAAAAACAACATAAGTATTGAACTCGATGGTTTATTGATGCGCGACCCGGAATCAATTCTTTACCAATATTGGTTAGAAGGACTCGAAACAACTTGGTCACCAGCAATCGCCAACGCAACAATTTTCTTATCAAATTTACCTGCTGGTTCGTATAAACTTCATGTACGAACAATAGATGAACTTGGAAATACCTCTGAAGAACAATTGTTGCTGCTTGAAATCACACCTCCTTTTTGGCAAACTTGGTGGTTTTATATGCTCATCTTAGTCAGCATTGGTGGAATTATTCGCTATTATTTTGTTTGGAAAATCAAGCAGGTGCGTGAAAAAAATTACAAGGAAAACCTTGAAAACCAAACTCGTTTATTAGCCTTAGAACAACAATCGTTGAATGCGAGTATGAACCGACACTTTATTTTCAACTCATTGAATGCAATACAATACTTTATTAATACGCAAGATAAAATATCTGCCAATCGTTTTTTAACAAATTTCGCGAAACTCATTCGTAAGAATTTGGACAGTGCCGCAGAAAACAACAATACAGTGACTTTAGCACAAGAATTAGAGCGTTTGGAGTTGTATTTATCTTTAGAATCTATGCGCTTCAACGAACGATTTAGCTATTCCATCAATTACAACGATATTGACATTGATCGCGTAATTGTCCCCGGAATGCTCTTGCAACCCTTTGTCGAAAATTCAATCATTCATGGTATTTTGCCAAACGAAGCAAAAAAAGGAATCATTACCGTTACTATCAAGTTGATAAAAGATCAATTAGAAGTTTGCATCGATGACAATGGAATTGGAATAGATTACAGTCTTGCGAAAAAACAAGGGATTGAAGGTGATCACAAATCACAAGGAATGGAGATTACATCCAAACGGATTTCATTAATTCGAAAAATGTGGAAAAAAGATTATGAATTAATTGGACCTTTTCAAGTCATGAACGAAAACGGTTCAATCAATGGAACGCGCGTTTTAATCAAAATACCGTATGAAAATTTTGATATTTAAAAATAGATTTCCTATATTTGTTTGTAAAGTTTATAAAATGAACAAAGTATTCATCTTCGCGGCATTCGTTTTGACAATGGTAAGTTGTCAGAAAGAAGTTATTGTTCCCAACCAAGAACAAGGGGCAGTTGAATTAAGAGATGGAACTGCTACAACTTCAAATGATTCGCCAAATATCATCACGACTACAACTACGACATCTCCAACTGAACCTGTAGTTCCAACTGAAGATCCAGGTGAAATCACTGATCCAATGCGAAAAAAAGACAAAAAAGATTCATAAAAAAAAGCGCTTTATAGCGCTTTTTTTATTTTCATTTATTTTTTTTTGCGATCAATCAACTTGATTCCATCCCTGAGCGCGCAATTTTACCAATGAATCGTTTTTATCCACCAAGTATTCACCTTCGGTTTTATCGGTAACATAACCAATTACTGTCATGTTTGGATTTCCTTTGATTTTTTCATAATCTGCTGGTGCAATTGCAAACAACAATTCATAATCTTCGCCACCATTTAACACACATGTAACAGGATCCAAATTGAATGAAATTGCAGCTGTAGATGTAACTGTATCAATCGGTAACTTATCATTATAAACACGCGCACCTACTCCACTTTCTTTGCATAAATGCAAAACTTCTGACGCTAAACCATCCGAAATGTCAATCATTGCTGTTGGTAATACGTCCAATTCTTTCAAATATTGTAAAATGTCGATACGAGCTTCTGGTTTCAATTGCCGTTCGATGATATAATCAAAGCCATCTAAATCGGGTTGAATTGTCGGGTTAGCTTCAAATACACTTTTTTCGCGCTCCAATACTTGCAAGCCCATATACGCTCCTCCCAAATCGCCACTGACAACCAATAAGTCATTGGGTTTAGCTCCAGATCGGTAAACAACTTTGTCTTTTTCAGTTTTTCCTATTGCTGTTACAGAAATCATTAAACCTTGTAACGAAGATGTAGTATCACCACCTATCAAATCAACATTGTAAACAGAGCATGCTAATTTAATTCCTTCGTATAATTCTTCAATTGCTTCGACAGGAAAACGACTTGAGACTGCAATTGAAACAGTTACTTGTTCAGGTGTGCCATTCATCGCAATGATATCAGATAAATTAGTGACAATCGCCTTATAGCCCAGATGTTTGAAAGGCATGTACATCAAATTAAAATGAACGCCTTCTAATAAAAAATCAGTTGTAACTAACGTAACTGTGTTTTCATCACGTTGAATTACTGCAGCATCATCTCCTACAGCTTTAATTGTTGAATCCACTTTGTTTTCGAATGATTTTGTTAATAATCCAATCAAACCAAATTCACCCAATTCACTTATTGATGTTCGTTGTTCGCTCATTTTATAAAATAATTTCAGCAAAGATAGCCCATTACAATTAACTTTGTATATTCGAGGAAAACTAGTTTGTTTTTAAAAAGTATGCTTCTACTATGAAATTATTGAATAAATACCTGATATATATTTTAGGTGATAAAAATAAAGTTGATAGTGATCGTTATTTCTTAACGTTAATTCACGTTACAATCATTCTTTTTCTGATCCCATTATTCATCATGCATGTGAAATTCCATTATTCACTGCGTCCAATGCTCGTAACTATATTAAGTATTGTGACAATAATTGTACTCTATTTTTTAGTGCGTTTTAAAGGGCAGCTCTTTATTCCAAAACTCGTACTAACTGTATTTGGCTTAATTGCATTAGACTTGATTTGGTTTGATGAATACTTATCAGTAGGACCAATGTTGTATTTTATTTTCGCTTTTGGAGCATTAATTGTCTGGGTGTGGAATGGACGGATGTTACAACTCTTAATCGCTTTTTATTTTTTGAATATTTTAACCCTTTACCTTATTGAATCGAATGGTAATTTTCATTTGGAACAATTCGTACATTACCAATCAAGAAGTATCGATATTTATTTGAACTTCACTTTATACTCGCTTTTATTGATTTTTTTATTTCAAAAAATAAAAGAAGATTTTCACCGTGAAAAGGAACGAGCAATTAAATCGGATTTAATGAAATCAGCTTTTTTAGCAAACATGTCACATGAAATTCGAACACCTATGAATGCAATTGTAGGATTCAGTGAATTGTTAAATGATGAAGCCGATGCAGAAAAAAGAGCGCAATACATACAGATTATTCAAAGCAGTAGCGGTAACTTATTAAAGTTAATCAATGAAATCGTTGATTTATCAAAAATTGAAGCTGGTGAGATGGACTTAACACGTTCTAATTTCAGCATCAAATCGATTTTTGAGGAAATGCTCAATGTCTATCAAGTTGAAATCAACCACAGAAATTTACACGATATACAGTTAACTTTTGAATTACCCGATGGTGATTTTATCATTTTTTCGGATCCATACAGACTCAAACAAATTTTATCCAACTTACTAAGTAATGCTGTCAAACATACAAGTAGTGGTAAAATAGTCTTTTCTTGTAAAAAATCTGGCAAACAACTCTTGTTTGCTGTTGCTGATTCTGGCACAGGAATTCCTGATGAAGATCAAAACAAAATTTTTGACCGTTTTATCAAATTCAATTACTTGAATAAAAATAGTGAAGGAACTGGAATTGGATTATCAATTGTTGAGAAATTAGTCCACCTTTTAAATGGTACAATTTGGCTTAAAAGCATATGGGGAGAGGGAAGCACGTTCTTTTTTACAATTCCTTTTGACAAAACGACAGTGACTCATGTCCCAATTGAAAAGAAAATTACCAACCCTAATTCCAATGAAAATTTCGTCCAAAAATCAATATTAATTGTTGAAGACGATGAAATAAATGCCTTGCTACTCAAAGAGATTATCAAACAGCACTTTAAAGCGTATGACCATGTAACAAATGGGGAACAAGCCTTGGTGTTTTTAAAAAACAACCCGCTTGTTGATATCGTTTTGTTAGACATGAATATGCCCATTATGAATGGTTACGAGGCTGCAAAAGCAATAAAAAAAGCATTTCCTACTATCAAAATTATTGCTCAAACTGCAAATGCTGTTCTTGGTGATCGTGAAAAAGCTATAGACGCTGGTTGTGATGAATACATTGCGAAACCAATTGACCCAACTCAATTGCTCGCTTTAATTAATTCTATTAAGTCAAACAATTAATAAATTAGTTTTTTAAACAGTTGATTACCACTATTTTTGTTTTATTATATTACAACACACCTTTTTCAAGATAAGTATATGAATGGACTACACCACATAATAAAATATGTATTGGGAAACAAACAAAAAGTTGATAGCGAACAATATTTCTTAACGCTCGTTACCATTACCGCCGGTTTTCTATTAATTGCGTTGTTTTTCATGCACCTTTACTTTCGTTATTCAGATGGTCCTATAATCGTTTCCGGAATTAGTATGCTTGTCCTTTTTTTTCTATACTATTTGGTGCGAATAAAAGGGAAAGTTTTCATTACTAAACTAGTGCTCACCATCTACGGTCTAGCCGCATTGGATTTTACTTGGTAAGTAAAATTCATGTCAATTGGGCCAATTCTGTACTTCGTTTTTGCTTTTGGAGCGTTAATTGTTTGGGTGTGGAATGGACGCATGTTGTTCTTTCTATTAACTATCTATATCAGTAATATATTATTACTCTATATTTTAGAAAACACCCACCTCGATCGTTTATCTTCTTATCCCAACTTTGCAACGAGAAGTCAAGATATTTACCTCAGCTTTACTTTGTATTCTTTTTTATTGATTTTCCTTTTTCAAAAAATTAAAGAGGATTTTAACAGAGAAAAAGAACGGGCAATAAAATCGGATTTAATGAAATCAGCTTTTTTAGCAAACATGTCGCATGAAATTCGAACACCTATGAATGCAATTGTAGGTTTTAGTGAATTATTAAACGACGAAGATGATGCTGAAAAACGTGCGCAATACATTCAAATCATTCAAAGTAGTAGTAGCAACTTATTGAAACTCATTAATGAAATTGTTGATTTATCAAAAATCGAAGCAGGTGAAATGGCTTTGTCACTTTCAACATTCAGCATCAAGGCGATATTCGAAGAAATGATGAACATTTATTCGATTGAATTAGCTCACCGCAACAAAGCACATGTGAAATTGTCCTACGAATTGCCAACTGGTGATTTTCACGTGTATTCCGATCCATATCGCTTGAAGCAAATCTTGTCTAATTTGCTCAATAATGCAGTGAAACATACCAATACTGGTGAAATTATTGTTAGTTGTCATTTGAAAAAAAACGACCTGCACTTTTCTGTTAGCGATACTGGAACTGGAATTCCATTAGAAGATCAAGAAAAAATATTTGATCGTTTTACCAAATTCAATTACCTAAATAACAATTCAGAAGGAACAGGAATTGGGTTATCCATTGTGGAAAAGTTGATCGGTCTTTTATCGGGAGAAATTTGGCTAAAAAGCACTTGGGGAAAAGGAAGTGTTTTTTACTTTAAAATACCTTATACTAAAGCTAAAAACCAATCGACTTCAATAAAAGAAGTACAACACACTGCCAAAAAAGTTACATCTATAAAAGAAAATAACCTGTTAATTGTGGAGGATGATGAAATAAACACTTTGCTTATTCAAGAAATGCTAAAAGCCCATTTCAAAAATTTCGTTCATGTAAAAAACGGTAAAGAAGCGATCGATTGGTTGCAGTCAGGAAACAAATGTGAATTGATATTAATGGACATGAACATGCCTGTTCTAAATGGATACGAAGCATCAAAATTTATCAAAGAAGCATTTCCGAACATAAAAATTGTCGCTCAAACAGCCAACGCAGTGCTTGGAGATAGAGAAAAATCAATCGATGCTGGCTGTGATGAATACTTGTCAAAACCAATTGATCAAACGGAGTTAATTCAAACTATTCATCGTTTGTTACCAGAAGATTCAAAACAATAAACACGTTCTTATGAAACTACTTCCATTTGCATTGATCATCTTTCGATTATTATTGGCTCCCGTAATTTTATGGTTGGCTTACAAAGGAAATGATTTTAAAATATGGATCGTAGTTGCTTGTTATGTTGCGCTCATTTCAGATATTTTCGATGGAATAATTGCGCGCCATTACAACGTATCAACCGCAAAACTACGCTTGTGGGATAGTAATGTGGATTTGGTTTTCTGGTTAGCGGCATGTTGGTGTATTTGGGTTTGTTTTCCTAATGAAATTACAAATCGGTGGATAATTATTCTTCCATTACTCATTATTGAATGGATTCCTGATGCCATTTACTTTTTGCGTTTTCGAAAATTTGGCTGTGCGCACAACTATGCATCCAAACTCTTTGGACTATTTTTATTAGCAACATTCACGAATTTGTTTCTTGCAGACAACACCGTTTTATTAACAGTTACTATCCTAGTAGGATTGGTGTCTCAACTTGACCGGATTTTAATTGCACTCATTTTACCTGCACGCGTTTGTGACGTACCAAGTTCGTATCATGCTTATCTGATTCGAAAAGGAATTCCCTTTAAAAAATACAAGTTATTTCATGGGGAATAAAAAAAGCCTCATCAATTGATGAAGCTTTTTTGTTGACCCACTAGGGCTCGAACCTAGACTCTTCGGAACCAAAAACCGACGTGTTGCCAGTTACACCATGGG
>ERZ650308.91-NODE-91-length-47943-cov-18.459802_pt1 | contig 47943 bp, 45 predicted proteins | sample MGYA00376244_ERZ650308 | MGnify/ENA primary metagenome ERZ650308 (study PRJEB26733, sample SAMN07839295) | wastewater metagenome | biome: small river; feature: stream; material: water | place: USA: North Carolina | collected 2016-04-26 ... | reverse complement strand
AAGCTGCTAATTTAAAGAGCAAGTTAGCTAAGCACGTTGCTGTGAAGCAAGTGGTAAAGAAAAAGTAATTGATTGCGCTATACAGCGTCAAGATATGATATTGAAATCCTGCCTATATGGGCGGGATTTTTTTTGTCCCCACCCTATGTGAAATACGCACTTTCGTAGTGATACTTTTTCCTTGTATCTTCGCGCTATGACTGAAAAAATATTAATCCTAGATTTTGGTAGCCAGTATACACAGTTAATTGCTCGTGCAGTTAGAGAAGCCAATGTATATTGCGAGATTCAACCCTTTCACAAGGCAATTGAGTTTGATGAGCACTTAAAAGGAGTTATTTTGAGTGGTTCCCCTGCTAGTGTGAACGAAGACGAAGCACCCAATGTAGATATTCAAGCTATTTTAGCCAAATTACCGCTTTTAACCATTTGCTATGGTGCTCAATTGAGTGCTAAGAATTTTGGTGGTAAAGTAGAAAAGTCCAATAAACGCGAATATGGTCGTGCCCAATTGCGTATCCAAAAAGACGATATCATCTTCAAAAATATCCCAGACAATAGTCAAGTTTGGATGAGCCATAGTGATTCTATCACCGTTTTACCTGAAAATTTTGAACTATTAGCCGATACAGAGAGTATTCCAGTGGCCGGTTTTAGAAAGAAGGCCGATCAAGGGCATAGTTTACATGGATTCCAATTTCACCCCGAAGTGTATCATTCTACAGAAGGTAAAACAATGATCCGCAATTTCTTGGTAGAAATATGTGGATGTAGTCAAAATTGGACACCTGCTTCTTTTGTCAATGAAACCGTAGCACAATTAAAAGAGCAGATTGGAGAAGGTCATGTGATCATGGCATTAAGCGGCGGTGTAGATAGCACAGTTGCAGCAACCCTAATCCATAAAGCCATCGGCAATCGCCTTCATGGCATTTTTGTTGACAATGGGGTTTTAAGAAAAGACGAGTTCCAACAGGTACTAGATATGTACCATAATATAGGATTGAACGTAAAAGGCATAGATGCTAAAAATATGTTCTATGATGCCCTTGCAGGTAAATCTGATCCAGAAGAAAAGCGTAAAATTATAGGAAAACTATTTATAGATGTATTTCAAATAGAAGCTTCTAACATGTTGGAAGCCAAGTTTTTAGGTCAAGGTACGATTTATCCGGACGTCATTGAAAGCGTGAGCGTACACGGACCTTCTCAAACCATTAAGTCCCACCACAATGTGGGTGGCTTACCCGACACTTTACACCTTAAACTAGTAGAGCCTCTAAGAAGTTTATTTAAGGACGAGGTTCGTAAAGTGGGCCTTGAATTAGGCATCCCTTCTGATATGATCCAAAGACACCCCTTCCCTGGACCAGGATTAGCTATTCGTATCTTAGGTGAGATTACACCCGAAAAAGTGGATCTTTTACAAAGAGCAGATGCTATTTATATCAATGGACTTAAAGAATTTGGATTATATGACAAGGTTTGGCAAGCAGGAACCATCCTTTTACCCGTAAAAAGTGTTGGCGTAATGGGTGACGAGCGCACTTACGAGTTCACTGTTGCGTTAAGAGCTGTGACATCTGTTGATGGCATGACGGCAGATTGGGCACACTTACCTTATGAGTTCTTAGCCCATATGAGTAATTCCATCATCAACCAAGTAAGAGGTATTAACAGGGTGGTATACGATATCAGCAGCAAGCCACCTGCAACGATCGAGTGGGAATAAATTGAAATTTAATTTTAATAAAAATGGGTTAATTCATTAAATATCAATGAATTAACCCATTTTACTTTAAGTCCTAATCCTATTAGTTCAACTTCTTCTGTATCGAAGTGATTTGATCTTGTAATGTATTCACCACACCTGCTAGTTGATCCACATTCCACATAGGCTGTGCACCTGCTTTATGTATGATATATACTGCCTTCCAGACTTCCACAATATCTTTGGTATTTACTTGATATGGCTCGTATAAAGGATTGTCACTCAACAAAGTAAGCTTATCGCCAATAGAGTCATTTGAACGATCATCATTGGTGATGATACGCTTGTACACCACACCGTCTGTATTTGATATAACGATATAGGTATTGCTGCTTTTCACATCTTTCAGGCTTGCCACACGCTCTCCTACAATGACACTGCCACTTGGGGTTGGCAACATACTATCCCCAACAATTTCAAATGCACGGTATTCACCTGGAGCCAACATGGGCAAAGTGAATGTATTTAACTCATCAATAAATTCAGGATCAGCATATCCAGCCAAATAACCTGCGGCTGCTTTTACCGGAACAAATGATACAATCGCTGCACTATTGGCACTATCTGTTTTAAGTGAACGACGACGCTCCAAATAAGAGCCTCCCATATTGTAACCTTGGTTTAAGTCAAATTCCTCCATCTGGGAAAGATCCTGGAATAAGAAAACTTCCAGGCTAATATTGAATAAAGCACAAATGGCTTCCTGTACTTCTAATCTTGGTTCAGCCCTGCCTTCTTCATATGCTCCTACCAAGGAACGCTTAATTTGAAGTTGGTTGGCTAACTCCTCTTGAGTCCAATCACGTTGCTTTCTGATGAATTTTAAATTCTTTCCTGCGTATGACATAACTAATTATTTTAGTGCAATTTACTAATTATTTTAGTTTTTCCAAATTTTTTTAGCAATTTCTTTTTTTTGAACGGATTCTGCCTTCTTGGTAACTTGCAGCATGGCTAAATTAAAAAAGGAACAACCAGTTATATTAATTACCAACGATGACAGCATCAGTGCTCCTGGTATCCACGCCCTTGTAAAGGCGGTAAAAGGATTGGGTAAAATAGTAGTGGTAGCCCCAGACAAACCCCAAAGTGGTATGGGTCACGCAATTACACTAGGACAGCATTTAAGGTTAACCAAGGTACATTGGGTAGATGACCCTACTGTGGAAGCTTATTCTTGTAGTGGCACCCCTGTTGACTGTGTGAAATTAGCAGTGGATAAGGTCTTACACCGCAAACCAACTATTTGCCTAAGCGGTATCAACCATGGCGCCAACCATTCCATCAATGTGATTTATTCAGGAACCATGTCGGCTGCTTTAGAAGCATCCATCGAAAGTATTCCAAGTATTGGTTTTAGTTTATTAGACCTAAGTATAGAGGCAGATTTTACAGCAGCTGCCCATTTTGCCCGAATCATTGTTGAGCATGTATTGGCAGATAAGAAATTGGACAAGCACTTATGTTTAAACGTGAATATTCCAAAGGTAGAAACCAAGATGATCAAGGGGATTAAAATGTGCAAACAAGCATATGCTAAATATGATGAGAAATTTGTTGAACGTACCGATCCACATGGTAAAAAATATTATTGGCTTACCGGCGAATTTGTGAACTTTGATAAATCAAAAGACACGGACGTTTGGGCACTAAAAAACAATTACGTAAGCGTAGTTCCTGTTCAATTTGATTTGACCAATCATGCTTTAAAAGCGCAATTGAGTAAAAAATGGAAATGGTAAAGCAATGCAATTAGAGAAAGACAATTATATGCTTGGTGTACTCATAGGTTTAGCACTACCCTTTTTGGGTTTTGTTGGATTCTATCAGTGGAAGTTTAGCATGGTGCCCCTTCAAACCTTTTTAGATTTATTGGCCAGCCAAAAATCTATTCTCTCTGCCATGATCAGTGTGTCACTTTTATTAAATGCCGCTGCATTGACTTTCTTTTTCCAAAAACAAATTGACAAAACTGCGAAAGGCATATTTTTCACCACCTGTATTTATGCAATAGCAGCTATTGCAGCTAAATGGTTTTTATAGATGAAATACTACATCATTGCTGGCGAAGCGAGCGGCGACTTACACGGATCTAATTTGATCAAAGCCATTTTAAAAAATGACCCTACTGCACAAATACAATGTTGGGGTGGCGATTTAATGCAAGCAGCGGGAGGACATCTTGTTAAACATTATCGTAGTTTAGCTTTCATGGGCTTTGTTGAAGTGCTGATGAATTTGAGGACCATCATTGCCAATATCGCTTTTTGTAAAAAAGACATCACTGCATTTGAGCCCGACGTGTTAATTTGTATTGATTATCCTGGCTTTAATTTACGTATCGCCAAATGGGCTAAAACGAATGGCATGAAAGTGGTGTATTTTATTGCACCACAAGTATGGGCATGGAAAGAAAACAGAGTGCCTGCTATGCGTCAATCCATTGATAGATTATTGTGTATCCTTCCTTTTGAAAAGGCCTATTTTAAAAACAGGTGGAACTGGGAAGTGGATTATGTTGGACATCCTTTAATGGAAGTGATTGATGCTCTAGAACCATTAGCACATCCCCTACCACCATTACAAGACATAAAATTAATTGCACTCTTACCTGGAAGTCGTCAACAAGAGATTCAAAAAAAATTACCTATCATGCTTTCTGTTGCAAAGGAATTTCCAACAGAACATTTTGTAGTTGCACAAGCCCCAGGGATTGACCCTGATTGGTTCAATACACTGATCCCTAAATTGCCAAATGTACATGTAGTCGCTTCAAATACGTATGCGATTTTACAACATAGTAAAGCCGCTTTGGTAACAAGTGGAACTGCCACATTAGAAACTGCTTTATTGAATGTACCAGAAATTGTATGTTATAAAGGCAATCCAATTACTTTAGCATTGGCTAAACGTTTTGTAAAAATTAAATTCATTGCATTGGTGAATCTAATTATGAATAAGGAAGTGGTAAAAGAATTGATTCAAGAAGATTTGACAACAAAAAATCTTTCCATTGAATTAAAGAAATTACTAGAAGATGCTACTCATCAATCAGCTATCAAAGCAGATTACGCTAGACTCAAAGAAGCATTGACCACTGGACACAAAGCAACCACAGTCGCTGCGGCAATCATACAAGAAACATTGAATAGCAGATTCAGTAAATAAATGACTGCTATTGCTATTTAAAAAGTGGCAATATAAAGACACGGAATAAAGTAAACAGGATAGCGAAAATAAAAATCAATAAAGAAATACGATTCATGCCGTGCATGTATTTCATCCATTGTGTTCTAGGCTGATTGGGATCTCTTTTCTTAATAAATAAGTACTCTCCAAATTGTCTTAAAATACCCATAATGTAATTTTTAGTTGTTGGTAGAAGTTAACCAAGCTTTTAGATGTGTTGTAATTTGTGCAGTTTCTATAATGAATCCATCATGTCCGTACATTGAATCTATCGCCACTAATGTAGCATTCGGCATATGTGCTTTCATGAACTTTTGTTCATCCAATGGACATAAAATATCACTATTGATTCCGATGATTAAAGTCGGTATTTGTATGGTTGACAATGTCGCCATTAAATCTCCCCCACGTTTGCGGGCTAGATGGTGACTATCCATTGACTTTGTAAGTAACCAATAACTATATGCATTGAATCGCTTCACCAATTTATCACCTTGATAATTGATATAAGAGGATGCTTTAAAATCATCTATTTTTTCAGGATCTGCATCGGTTTGTTTTTCTTGGTAGATGCCATAGTTACGATACGTTAACATCCCTATCGCCCTTGCTGCCTTCAATCCTTTTGCACCCGCATTCGGCTTGGCTTCCTTCCATGTACAATCTGCCTCTATCGCCAATCTTTGCGCAGTGTGAACTGCTACACCCCATGCACTTTCTGATGGTGATGTGGCAATCAAAAACATTTTCTGAATCACAGTAGGTTCCATCACAGCCCATTCTAGTGCCTGGTATCCACCCATACTGCCTCCTAATAAAAGGTCTATTTTATCGATCCCTAAATGCTGTCTTAATAAAATATGCGCACGCACCATATCTCGAATGGTAATGGTAGGAAACTGATCAAATCGAATAGATGCATCTAAATCTTCGACACTCAAAGGCCCGGTAGAACCATAGCAAGAACCAATGATATTGGCACAGACGATAAAATAATCATTCGGATTAACGAACGATCCTTCGCCTACAAATCCCTTCCACCAATCTGCTACATCCGAATTGGCTGTGAGTGCATGGCAAACCCAAGCCACTTTTTTACCAGGCGTATATTCCCCATAATAATGATAGGCTATTTTAAGCTTAGGCAAACTAACCCCACATTCAAGGGTAAAAGGTTGATGGTATTTATAGATGACTGGGTCCATTTTATCGCTTTCTTGTGCTAACTAAGTAGCTATTTGAATTACCTTTGCGAAGGTACAATATTTATAATTCCTATTCACGAACCAAATCAATCAAATGGCAACGATCACACTTAAACGTATAGACAACGATTATCAGTTTGAAACAATAGACGAAGCAGGACAGGTTATGACCATGGATATTCCTGAGGATCAGGGTGGACATGGCAATGGCGTTAGACCCATGCAAGCCTTATTAAGTGCTTTAGGTGGATGCAGTGGCGTAGATGTTGTGATGATCTTAAACAAACAAAAAGAAACCCTAGAGCATTACGAAATGGTGATTAGTGGAGAACGTGCAGTAGGCAAGGAACCGGCTTTATGGGAGACCATTCATATTGTGTTTAAATTAAAAGGTTCTATGTCTAAAGAAAAGGCAGAGAAAGCTTGTGCTTTATCCATTGACAAATATTGTTCAGTGGCTGCTACCCTAAGAGCTGCAGGCGCTGTGATTACTTGGGAAGTTGAAATTTTATAATTTTTTATTGCACATTCATGAAACACGATCAGTCTAAATTAATTCGTACACAAATAGATAGAACTGCGGAGGGCGAACATTCAAGTCCTTTATTTTTAACAAGTAGTTTTTGTTTTGAAGATGCAGAGACGATGCGTGCCGCATTTGCTGATGAATCTGATGATAATATTTATAGTCGATTCTCTAACCCAAATGTGCAAGAGTTTGTAGATCGCTTAGTGGTGCTTGAGCATGCAGAAGCAGGCTTTGCAACCGCAAGTGGCATGAGCGCTGTATTTGGATCCTTCATGGCTTTATTAAAAAAAGGGGATCACCTTTTGTCTTGCAACTCGATTTTTGGAAGTACCCATACAGTGATCTCAAAATACCTTCCTAAATATGGTATGGAATATAGTTATGTTTCTGCAAATGCCAGTGCAGCAGATTGGGAAGCAGCGATTCAGCCGAACACCAAAATGATTTATTTAGAAACGCCTACCAATCCTGGATTGGAAGTGTTAGATATTGCCATGATCAGTGCAATTGCCAAAAAACACCATATCATTTTAAATGTAGACAATTGTTTTGCCACACCTATTGGTCAAACTCCAATTGATCTTGGCGCTGACCTTGTGGTGCATTCTGCTACTAAATGGATTGATGGACAAGGCCGTGTGTTAGGTGGCGCAGTAGTTGGGAAAAAAGAATTAATTCATGATATCTATTTATTCTGTAGAAGCACAGGACCATCCCTCTCCCCTTTTAATGCTTGGGTATTAAGCAAGAGTTTGGAGACTTTAGAAGTGCGTATGGAACGACATAGCAAATCTGCTTTTTCGATTGCACAAAAACTAGAAGGTCATGCAAAAATCAATTTTGTAAAATATCCATTTTTAGCTTCACACCCACATCATGCAATTGCCGTAAAGCAAATGAAAAATGGTGGTGGCATAGTTTGTTTTGAATTAAAAGGCGGATTAGAAGCGGGACGCCAATTTTTAAACCAGCTTAAAATGCTTTCCTTAACTGCTAACTTGGGAGACAGCAGAAGTATTGCTTCGCACCCAGCAAGCACCACCCATGCCAAACTTTCAGAAGCAGAAAGACAAGCAGTAGGCATCACCCCAGGATTGATCCGAATCTCTGTGGGCTTAGAACATGAGGAAGATATCCTAAACGATATCCTTCAAGCCTTAGACGCCTAATAAATAAGTTACAATAATATACCATACCCTATTCACACCCCTGAGTAGGGTATTTTTTTGACGCTCATTGTGTCCTTTTTACAATTTAGTTTGTATATTGAAATCGCTTAAAAAATAACGAACGATTAAAATACAACCTATGAAATTAAAAACAAGCATTTTATTATCTGCCATGATGTTTCTTCAGTACTATATCTGGGGTGCATGGTATGTAACGATGGGAACTTATATGGGTGAAAAATTAGGCGCATCAGGTGTCGCTATCGGAGCTGCTTATGGTGCAGGAGCTATTGCCACCATCATTTCTCCCTTCTTTGTGGGGATGATTGCAGATCGCTTTTTTGCTGCTCAAAAAATCATGGGTGTGTTGCATATCGTAGGTGCTGCTTTATTGTTTTTTGCAACTAAAGTAGATAGCGCAAGTTTTTATTGGGTGATTTTAGTGTACTCTTTATTGTATATGCCAACGATAGCCTTAAGTAATAGTGTAGCATTTGCTCAAATGACAGATCCAGGAAAACAATTCCCATGGATTCGTGTTTTTGGAACTTTAGGTTGGATCGCTGCTGGTTTAGTGATTAGCCAATTGGGTATTGAAAAAACAGAAGGTACATTTATTGTTGCAGCAGGTATTTCTGCAGTATTGGGTTTATTGAGTTTTGCCTTACCTAATACACCACCAAAAGCAGCTGGTACGCCATCTTCTATGGGTGCCATTTTAGGAAAAGATGCATTTGTATTATTAAAGAATAAATCTTTCTTAGTCTTCTTTATTTCTGCTATTGCTATTTGTATTCCTTTGTCTTTCTATTATGGTTTTGCCAATCCTTTCTTAAACGAAGTAGGTTTGGATAATGTGGCAGGTAAGATGACAATGGGACAAATGTCTGAAGCGATCTTTATCTTAGCCATCCCTTTCTTATTCAATAAAATCGGCGTTAAGAATATGTTGATTTTCGGTATTGCAGCTTGGGTATTACGTTATGTATGTTTTGCATACGGTAATATGGATGCAAGCTGGATGTTGTATGCAGGTATTATTCTACATGGAATTTGTTATGACTTCTTCTTTGTTACAGGTTATATGTACACAGAAAAGAAAGCTGGAGAAAATATCAAAAACGCAGCACAAGGCTTATTTACTTTTGCTACCTACGGCGTGGGTATGTTCATTGGAACCAACTACAGTGGTTTTGTGGTGGAGCAAAATAAATTGGCAGATGCAACGGGTCACAACTGGCAAAGCATCTGGTTAACACCAGCGGCAATTGCAGGTGCAGTATTAATTGCTTTCATTTTATTCTTTAAAGAGAAAAAAGAAGTTGCTGCTGCTTAATTTTTAAAATATTTTAAAGCCTATCCCCTTGGGTAGGCTTTTTTTATACATCCTATTTTTTTCATTATTCATTTTTTATTTATGAGAATCGCAATGTTAGGCGCTGGATTTATTGGCCGTTTTTATGCTGATGCATTACAAGGCTATAGAAGTAAAGATAAAGTAGTGAGCATCTATGCACGACGCGAAGAGTCTGCGAAAAAATTTGCAGCAGATTATAATTGTGCCCACTGGACTACCGAAATGGAAGAAGCCATTGCGCATCCCGATGTGGACATCGTTTGTATCTCCTTGCCAAATAATTTGCATGAAGCAGCAGTGATGATGTGTTGCAAGCATAAGAAAGCAGTCATGACCACCAAGCCACTAGGCCGAAATGGTGAAGAAGCAAAGCGCATGTTGATTGCTGTTGAAGAAGCAGGCATATTTAACGGATACTTAGAAGATCTTGTATACACTCCTAAATTTATTAAGGCGAACCAAAGTGTCAAAGAAGGCGCATTGGGACGTGTATTGTGGGCTAAGTCTCGCGAAACACATCCTGGCCCGCATAGTGAATGGTTCTGGGACATCAACCAAGCTGGTGGTGGCTGTATATTAGATTTGGGCTGTCATTGTGTAGAAATATCAAGAAGTTATATTGGCAAGGATATCAAACCTGTCGAAGTGATGTGTTGGGCGGATACACAAGTAAAACCAATCGAGGCAGAAGACCATGCAATAGGACTAGTGAAATATGAAAATGGTGCCATTGGTCAATTTGAAGTGAGCTGGACTTTTAGAGGTGGATTAGATTTAAGAGATGAAGTCATGGGTACAGAAGGTACCATTTGGATCAATAGCTTTTTAAGAACAGGTTTTGAAATGTTCACCACCGGAAAAGGTGGCGACTACATTGCTGAAAAAGCAGAAAGTGATAGAGGCTGGTTGTTTCCTGTAGGAGACGAATTAAATGAATTAGGTTATAACCATATGTTCATGGATATGTTCAACTCAATCGAAAAAGGGGAAGCGCCAAAAGAAACTTTCTATGATGGTTATGTGGTGAATTGCATTTTAGATGCAGCCTATAAATCTGCTAAAACAAAACTATGGGAACCAGTTCAGTTAGATATTTGGAGAGGCAAAACTGGATTGACTAAAGAAAGTCATTTAGTAGAATACGATGCGGAACATTACTTAGTGAAAGAAGAAATGACCCATTATGGTGCAAAGAAATTAATTCTCAAGCATAAGACTACTGGAAAAATTAGTGAACAAACAATTAATTAAATCATTGGTGATTGATCCTGTATGCCAAAGAAAAATGCACTGCCCCCTTCCTTAAAACTATTACTTGAAAAAGGTGATACACTCTACCAAACGGGTATTTCCGTGGATTGTGTCATTTTTGGTTTTCATGAACAACAATTAAAGATTTTACTTTTAAAAGTAGATACCGTCCATAAATGGGCGCTTCCGGGAGGATTTATTAAAAAAACTGAACCGATTGAAGCCGCTGCATATAGAGTACTCCAAGAAAGAACTGGAGTCAAAGATATCTTCTTACAACAGTTTCATGTATTTGGTGCACCAGATAGATCTGACGCAAGTATTCACCAAAAAAGATACTTAAACTTTGGTGTAAAAATACCTAAGGACAATTGGTTAATCCAAAGATTCATTACTGTAGGCTTTTATGCTTTGGTAGATTTTAACAAAGTAAGCATTCAACCCTCCGAACAAGAAGCCCAATGGCAATGGATGGATATTGAATACTTAAATAGCTTAATGATGGATCATGCAGCTATTGTGCAGAAAGCATTAGAAACACTTAGGACACAAATTGCCTACCTCCCTATAGGTAAAAATTTATTGCCAAGAAAGTTCACTATGCCTGAATTGCAAAAGCTATATGAGACTATATTAAATCAAAAATTAGACCGTCGAAATTTTCAACGCAAACTTCTTAGCTTCGGTATTTTAAATCGATTGACAGAGACCAAAAAAGGTGGAGCACACAAAGCAGCTTACTTGTATACCTTCAATGAAAAGAAATACCAGAAAGCATTGAAAGAGGGTTTGTATGGAAGTTGGTAATTTCAAAAAAAATATTACCAACTATTTCACCCAATTGACTTTAACCGTTTTTACATCTCTTGAATTGGGCCCTACCATTATTTGGAAGTCACCTGATTCCCAATCAAATTTCAAATCAGTATTGTAGAATTTGAGTAGCTCTGGTGTAATCTCAAATTTGACTTGCTTAGTTTCTCCAGCTGCTATATCAATTTTATTGAAGCCTTTTAATTCCTTAACTGGTCTAGTTATAGAACCCACTTCGTCTCTGATATACAATTGCACCACTTCTTTACCTGCATACTTTCCTGTATTCTTCACTGGTATTGTTAGGATTAATTTTTGATTACCTTTTAATTGCTTTGAAGACAATTGAATGTCACCATATTCAAATTGGGTATAGCTTAACCCATATCCAAATGGATACAATGGCTCATTGCTAACATCAATATAATTAGATTGGAATTTTGAGAACCATTTTCCTGTTAATGGACGGCCTGTGTTTTTATGATTGTAATACAAAGGTATCTGACCCACATTTTGAGGAAAACTCATAGATAGTTTACCAGAAGGATTTACTTTACCCAACAAGGCATCAGCAATGGCATCCCCCGCCTCAGAGCCTGCAAACCAAACGTCTAAAATAGCTGGCACATTTTCATTTTCCCAATTCAAGGTTAAAGGACGGCCATTGAACAAAACCAATGCAACTGGTTTACCTGTTGCAACTAAAGCTTTCAATAAACGCTTTTGTGCTTCTGGAATATCAATATTAGATTTAGATGCACTTTCACCACTACTTTCTGCTCCTTCACCTAAAGCAGCCACAATCACATCTGCATCTGCACTCACTGCCAATGCTTCTTGAATCATTGCTTCAGCTGTTCGATTATCGCGTGCAATATCCTTTCCAAACATGGTTTGTCTTTTCTGCATCTCTTCGTCATCTTCTAAATTAGACCCCATTGCATAGACTACCTTACCATTCGCGCCTACTGCATCCGTAAGTCCTTTTAATAAAGAGATAGACTTAGCATTATCTGCACCTACGCTCCATGTTCCAGTCATATTTTCTTTTGCATTGGCTAGTGGCCCAACTAAGGCGATTTTTTTACCGGCAGCAATTGGTAACACATTGTTGTTCTTTAATAAGACAAAACTTTGTGCGGCGATCTTTCTTGCTTCTGCTCTATTAGCAGCTGTAAATACTTCTGTTGCAGATCTTTGTTCATTGCAATAACGATATGGGTCATCAAATAAGCCCAATTGGTATTTAGCAATCAAGATACGCTCACATGCTTGATTAATTTGTGCCAAAGTCACTTTACCTTCTTGTAAGGATTTTTTCATGGTATTCAAAAAGCCCTCACCTACCATATCCATGTCCACGCCTGCATTCATAGACATAGCATTTACTGTTTGCGCATCACCCATCCCATGATTCATCATTTCTGGAATACCAGTATAATCAGATACCACAAACCCATTGAACTTCCATTGTTTTCTCAATACATCATCTACCAACCATTTATTTCCAGACGCAGGAATACCATCCACTTCATTGAAGGAGACCATCACAGAAGCCACACCTGCATCCACAGCAGCTTTATAGGGAGGAAAATATTCATTGTACATTCTCACTCGACTCATGTCAGTTGTATTGTAATCACGTCCTCCCTCAGCTGCACCATACAACGCATAATGCTTTACACAAGACAAAATGGTATTGGGTGCTGATAAATCATTTCCTTGATAACCTTGAATCATCGCTTTTGCAATGGCACTACTTAAAAATGCATCTTCTCCATTTCCTTCTGAAACTCTACCCCATCTTGGGTCTCTAGTTAAATCCACCATCGGAGAAAAAGTCCATTGTATCCCATCAGCACTCGCTTCGCTCGCTGCAATTCTTGCAGAACGTTCAACCAGTTCCATATCCCAGGTTGCAGACATGCCTAATGGAATAGGGAAAATTGTTTTATAACCGTGTATGACATCCATGCCAAACAACAATGGAATATGCAATCTTGTATTGTTAACAGCAAATTGCTGTAATTCTTTAATCTTTGTGACAGAACGAATATTAAAAACACCACCTACTTTACCTGCCTTTACTTTATCTGCAATGTCAGAACTACTCACCGCACCAGTTACAAAATCACTTGAAGCTGGCAAGTTCAATTGACCAAGCTTCTCCTCTAAGGTCATTTTAGACATCAACACATTCACAAACTGATGCATTTTTGCCTCTTTATTTCCTTGTGCAAAACCAATTACGACCAATAATAATCCAACTATTGTTAAGTGAACTCTTTTCATAAATAACATTTTATAATTTCAAGTATATTTTACCAGACAATCGTTGAAGCAGATTTTTCAGGTAGGGTAAAGTTATATTTTTTCTGTTCAAAATCAATTGTAAAGACGCATTCCTTTCCTGTGTTTAATGCTAGCAATACTTTTTTGCCATCAGGTCTTACAAAACCTATGGATTGAATTTGTGTATTAACAGATTTGGTTTCAACACGAAAAGCACCCCTTGGAACAAATGGTGCTACCTGACCAATGATATAATAACTTACGTTTCGTTTGATCTCAGATCCAGCAATCGTCATAGCCCCCAAACATTCAGTGCAACCACCTGGTGTATGTGGACCAAAATTTGGATCATTTGCCAAATTCCATTCCAACACTAAGCTGCTCCAATTGGCCATGGTACCTATCACCACATGTTCCATATGCCACATGAAATCACCTGCAAAATTACCCTTGGCGCCTGTCCACTGTTCTGTAAAATAAATCTTCTTATCAGGATGTGTTTGATACACTTTTGACAAAGCAGATTCATGACCTAAATACAAATGAAATGCAGCAGCACTCACGTATGATTTTGCAACTGAATCATTTAAAATCTGAATAGGATAATTTGGATTGTCTGCATTATGATCCCAGATTACTATTTCAGTATTAATTCCTTGGTTTTTAAATAGGGGACCTAAATGATTTTTTATAAATTTTGTTTGCTCTTCAGCGGTCATCAACATGCTTGGATTATTTCCTCCATGCTCTGGTTCATTTTGAATGGTTACAGCATTGATCGTTAGTCCTTCTGCACGCATGAGTTGAATATACTTCACAAAATACTGTGCATAAGTTGCATAATACTTAGGTAATAAATGTCCACCTTTTGATTGCCCATTGTCTTTCATCCAAACAGGGGGACTCCATGGCGTAGCCATGAGTTTTAAATTAGGTTGAATGGCTTTGATTTCTTTTAAAATGGGGATTAGATGTTCTAGGTCTTTTGCAATAGACATCTTGGTTAAATCCGGATCCACTGTTCCAGCAACAAGATCATCATAACTAAATACAGCAGCATCTAAATCCGAAGCACCCATACTAATTCTTAGATAATTTACATTCAATGCATTTGGGCCTTGACCGAAAATCTCTTGTAATATAGCATCCCGTTTTTGACTAGGCAACTGATGCAACAATGCAGCACTACCCCCTGTTAAAGTGTAACCAAAGCCTTCTATTTTTTGAAATTGGATTTGTTGATTAAAGTAAATGGTATCTATAGATTGCTTAGCTGTATTGGATCCTACAATTGGCTGCTCTATTTGCTTGAGTAAAAATCGAACATCTGCAGAAGTGACTGTTTGAGAAAACTGACTATTTCCTTCAACCACCAAAAGTATCAAAAAAGACAAAATGAATGAAATAGTTTTCATAAGCAACAATTTATTACCAATAAATATACAATGAAATGTCTTAAAAAATGGTAAGTTTAGGGATGCAAAGTCAGCGCTCTATATTTCAAATACAATTACTTGGAGACCACGCCATTGTATTTAAGACGACAACAGGACTTCATGATGGCATTGATCATAATTTACTTGCATTCAATCAATTTATTACTGATGAAAAAATAAAAGGGGTAAGGGATATTATACTGGCATATGACACATTAACCTTAATCTATGATATCCTTAGTTTCGATCCTAATCCCTATTTATTTGCCAATCATCTGCTAGAAAAATTCTTAGCAATATCAACAAATACAAATGCCTCCAAAGCTGATCTAAGATGCATTGAGATACCTGTTTGTTACGATCCTAGTTTAGGCTTTGATTTAAGTGATGCAGCAATAAAATCCAATTTAAGTATTGAAGCTTTGATTCAACAACATAGTGAAAAAGTGTATACCGTTTACTGTCTCGGTTTTTTACCTGGCTTTGCTTATATGGGAGATGTTCCTAAGTCAATCCAATTGCCAAGACATGCTTCACCCAGAACAAATGTGCTTGCAGGTAGTGTTGGTATTGCAGGAAAACAAACCGGTATTTACCCAATGAAATCTCCAGGTGGCTGGCAAATTATTGGTCGAACCCCTCTGAAAATTTTTGACTCCAATACTGCCACGCTTACACTTTTTAAAGCTGGTGATCAAGTAAAATTTAATCCCATCTCATTGGAATTGTTTCATCAATTAAATGCCCATCAAGATGTCGATTAAAATAATCAAAAAAGGACTGTCTGATCGCATCGAGGATCTTGGTAGATATGGCTATCAACATCTTGGTATCCAGCCCAGTGGGCCCATGGATTTTTTATCTGCACAATTGGCCAATGCAATTTTAGACAATGACTTAAACAACCCTGTTTTTGAATTGCATTTTCCCGCTAGTATTTTTGAATTTGAGCAAAGCATGTGGATCTGTATCAGTGGCGCCAATTTTGTACCAGTGATCAATGAAAAAAGTGTTGCACTCAATACGCCCATTTTAGTGCATCCAAAAGATCAACTAAGCTGCTTACAACCTTTAGAAGGTCGGACCGCCTACATTGCATTCAAGGGCAAGCTTGATTCAAATCATGCATGGCTAAATAGTTACTGTAGTTTTCAAACTACTTTAAATAAGGAGGATCATTTTACCATTAGTTCAGATCCTATTGTAGCCATTTCATTAAATCCATTTAAAGAACATCTGATTCAACAAGTTCAAACGAGCCTATTTAATGAACATGAAATAAGATTTATTCCAGGACCAGCTTGGAATGATTTAGATGCTGAATCGATTCAACTGTTGATGCAAGCACATTTTTCAATTGATGCAAAATCCAATCGAATGGGTTTTTTATTGGAAGGCCCCACTATTCAATTATCTGAGCCAAAACAATATCTATCAAGTGCTGTAACAAGGGGCACATTACAATTGCTTCCTAATGGTAGTATCATTATCCTAATGGCTGATCATCAAACTATTGGAGGATATGCTAATTTGGGTCAAATAATTTTGGTAGATTTACCAAGGCTTGCACAATTCAATAACCATAGTCATTTTAAGTTAAGCATTACGAATGTTCAAACAGCACATCAACTCTATCGAGCAAAACAGTCTTGGTTTAAGCATTGATATCAACTGTGATATGGGAGAAGGCATGCAAAATGATGCCTTATTGATGCCTTTTATTAGCAGCGCCAATATTGCCTGTGGTTTTCATGCAGGCGATGAAGATACCATCAAAAGAACCATTGAACTCGCATTGGAAAACAATGTAGCAATTGGGGCACATCCTAGTTATTTAGACAGAGAAAATTTTGGTAGACTATCTCAATCCATTTCCTTAATCGAATTAGCTGAATTGATTAGTAACCAACTTAGTCTATTTGAAAAAATAACCGACCAGATGGGCTGTAAGATACATCATGTAAAATTACATGGTGCATTGTACAATGATTGTGCAAAAGACCCCTTGTCTAGTAAAATTGTAGCTCAAACTATCCAAGCCATTGATCCTTCTATTATATTCTATGGATTAAGTGGAAGCCACTCCATTAAAGAAGCAAAAGCAATTGGCTTACGTTGCGTTAAAGAGGTGTTTGCAGATAGAACCTACCAACCCAACGGACAACTTACTCCAAGACATTTAGACCATGCACTGATCACTGATCCCAATACATCCGCAAAGCAAGTATTGACAATGGTATTAGATCAAGAAATTAAAACAGATGACGGAACGATGATCGCAGTGGAGGCAGAAACAATCTGTATACACGGAGATCATCCTCAAGCGGTTGATATCGCAAAAAACTTATTCAATACATTACAACAATACCAGATTGAAATCAAACAACCCTAATTCAAAAGCGACACTACCCTCTCTTACGGGTATAAGTTTAGGCGCTGCCTTTTTAATGGCGAACTCCTCCATTGGACCAGGATTTTTAACTCAAACTTCTTTTTATACAGAACAACTTCTGACTAGTTTTGGATTTGTCATTTTAATATCTATCCTACTTGATTTTGGTGCACAAATTAATATTTGGAGAGCCATCACATTAAGTGGCATGCGTGCGCAAGAAATTGCCAATCAATTGCTACCTGGGCTTGGACATCTTTTGTCCTTTTCAGTGATATTAGGAGGATTTGCATTTAACATTGGTAATATAGCTGGTTGCGGACTGGCACTTAATTTATTGACAGGTCTCAGTTTTGCAAAAGGTGCGATGTTAAGTGGTGTCATTGCTATATTGATATTTTGGATAGATGAAATTGGGAAAATGTTGGATCGCTTAACTAAGATTTTGGGCATTGTCAAGATAAGTTTAACCTTATTGATTGTTTATGCTGCTCATCCTCCTATCCTTTCTGCAGTGCATCATAGTTTTGTACCAGAGCAGATTTCACTGCTTGCTATTGTGACCATCGTTGGTGGTACAGTGGGTGGATACATTACCTTCTCTGGGGCGCATAGATTGGTGGATGCTGGCATGGTTGGTCCTGAACATATTCCATTTGTGACAAAAAGTGCAAGCAGGGGCATTCTGATTTCATCCTTTATGCGCTTTATTTTATTCTTAGCGGTGGTGGGTGTAGTTTCTCAAGGTGTCCATCTAGATAAAAATAATCCTGCAGCTACAGTATTCGAAACTGCCGGTGGCAGATGGGGCTTGTTTGTTTTTGGGATTGTGTTGTGGAGTGCAGCAATTTCATCTGTGATTGGAGCCTCTTATACCTCCTACTCGTTTATAAAAAATCTGGATATTTCATTTTTAAAACATGAGCGATTTGCCATTAGTGGGTTTATCCTAATTTCTACCAGCTTATTTATATGGATTGGCAAGCCTAAAGAATTGTTACTCTATGCTGGATTAATCAATGGATTTATCCTCCCCTTTGCACTAGCGATCATGTTAATCGCAAGCAGAAGGATACCGATTTTAAAGCAATACAAATATCCATTGTGGATAGAAGCGGCTGGATGGATTGTAGTGGCTCTAATGGGCTCTATGAGCGTTTATGCATTGATTGAGTCTTTCATGAAATAAACTTAATTCACTTTAACATCGGTATCTAACATATCCATCTTTTGCTCCTTAGGCTTCACCCCAAAGTTGTAACGGATATTGATACCAAATCTTCTAGAATCACTCTCCCTTAAGCCAACGGCATAGATACTACCTTGTCTTAATGTAAACGTATTCTTATTGGTGAAAAAGAGATCATTCATAGAAATAGTGACAGCCAATTTTTTATTTAGAAAAAGGCGATTTATGGAACTATTCAATTGCCCAAAATTATCCAATTCATAAAATTGCTGCTGTCCATTGGTTCTCCAGAAACCATTCAATGTAAATGTAGATAGCTTGCCTAATTTTAATGACTGAAAAGTAAAAAAGGTCCATGTAGCTTTATCAAACACAATTGGCTTTTGCTCATACAAACCATTGTATACATTGTGATTGTATTGTGCCCCTATCACACCAAAATAAACTTTACCTGGCGGTATAGCAGCGATTCCTCTAAAATAAGTTTCTTTGCTTTTTCCTAAATTATCATAGGTTCTTACTGCAATCTGCTTATTGGATGGAGACTGATAGACTACATTGGTAAAAATATCTTTTGTCTCATTCACTCCAAATGCAAATAAAGGTCTTTCATCTACACTAATATTGGCTTCGTAATTTGACGTGAATTGTGGCTTTAAAACTGGGTTTCCTGTTTCATATAAAAATGGATCAATGTATTTAGGGAATGGATTTAAAAACTCATAACTAGGTCTGCTAATTGTTTTTCGATACACTAAATAACCACGAACCTCATATCCTGCTATTTTCGCAAGCTTGCGACTTAAAAAGACATAAGGGAAAGCATCTGTTCGATTCAAAGAAAAGGAAGTGTCCGAAGGAATGCGTTGTTTGCCATCCATAATCGTTTGCTCTACCCTAGTACCTACCTTTAGTATAACTGCACCCCAGGTTTTTGACCCTTGAAGATAGACTGCATTGATCTGCTCTTTAAAGGAATAGGCACTTGTTCTGAAAATATCTTTTACAGCAACACCATTTAAGTCCTTTTGGTAATTAGCATTGTTCTTAAATATCAATATGCTTGACTTAACACCTGTTTCAATATTCACCCCTAACCATTTCTTTTTATAATCTGTTTGTATCACATAAAAATTTCGATCATTCAAAAAATCACCTCCTCCCTTTGATGCAAGACCTCCAGCTAAAAATGTATTATTGTAGATTTGATCTGTATTCGATTTGGACAAATTATGGGAGAAGTCAACGATCCACTCTCCTCCTAAAGAATCTAATTTAAGTTTAGACCTTACTGATTGGTTGATGTTAAAATTGGTGCCATCATTTTCAACTAGAGAAGCTATTGCACTTAAGTTTTGCTGTGAGGATAACTTTCGTAGGATTGATTCGTTATTCGTAGTATTCAAAAAGGATTGACCACTAATACGAGCATCATAATTTAATTCAAAACGATCTGACCAGCTTCTTCCCAAGCCAAATCCAATATAGGCCGATTTATTTGGACTTAAGGTTTTGGCCATTTGTTGTAAAACAGTATCAGACGAGAGATACCTATCTGTATTTACAATATTATATCCATCGTTGTTATTGAACTGGGTATTGAGATAAGAATTGTATTTGTCTGTGGTATTATTTAAGGTAAGTCCAATAAACTGATTACCATATACTCCTTGATTCATCCCTGTATTCACTGAACCATTCAAGCCAATTTTTACACCTTTTTTCAAAACAATGTTGACCACACCTCCACCACCAGATGCATCATATTTTGCAGAAGGTGTTCTTACCAATTCAATTTTTTGGATCGAAGTTGGCGGTAGACTTTTTAACAAGGTCGCCATATCAGAAGCGCTCATCCTTAGTTCTCTTCCATTAATTTGTACCCCTGCCGGAGACAATCCATTTAAATAAATATTGCCATCTTGGTCAATAAAAATACCCGGAATTTTTTCCATGGTCTCATAGGCATTGGTAGATGTTGCTGCTAAAGGTTCAGGGTCTACTACTGTTTTATCATCTTCTTGTCTAATTAAAGGCTTAGTTGAAGTGACCACTACTTCTTTAAGTTGACCATTGCTTTCCTTTAATTCAATTTTTACACTAGATAATTTATCAAATTTTATAGTCCTATTGTCTGTTTGGTAGCCAATAGCACTCGTTTTAAACTGATAAAGTTTTCCAGGATACATCATAATTGTAGCGAGTCCATTACTATCCGCTACTTGATTTCGCTGTAAGGCACTATCAATCATTTGAATTGAAATATTGGCAAAAGCAATGGGCTGTTTTTTAACATCTACCACTGTTAACTTGAATGGCTGCATTTGTCCAAATGAGGTCTTATGCATTAGTACAATAAGCAAGATGAATAATGATCTTGCACCCTTTTTTAATAATCGCATCATAGAACAGCAAAAGTAAGAACTGATTTTCCATCCTCCTCATCTTATTTGTTAAACGGCATAAAAAAGCCAGACTTACTTAAGCCTGGCTTATTTATACTTCATTAAACCAATAAATTAATCAACAAAATTGCCCCTTTCATCTGTCTTCACTCTTTTACGCTTATCCCCGTTTTCCAACACCATTTTATATACTTTATTGATATGATTTGATCCTGCATGATAATTTACCAGATACACATCTTTAGCAATACTCCATTCTGGATAAGCATCTACAACAGCTGATCTAACACTTGATGGTAAAATGACATTACTAAAGCGTTCTGCAGTTCTAAGTATTTTACCCTCTTTGTCATAAGTTGCTAACACTTGACCTTTGGGTAAATAAAAAGAAACATAATATTGCTCAAATTCGTCGTCATAATAGTCCGACTCCTTGACATTATAGGTGGCTGCTTTTCTTTCTAATAAATTCACTTTTTGCGATGCATTAGGATCGGCAACTGATTTTAAATATTTATAATTCAAGCTCGTCACAGTTACAGGCGGTAGAGTTTCTTGAGCATATGTCTTACTACATAATCCTACAAAAGCAATGCAGGCAATTAATCCAAATTTAACTTGTTTCATGATTGTACATTTTTATTTAAAGAATGAACATCAAAGTTAAATCCTGCCTATTCGAATCTAAATGACAATGGTCAAGAGTCTACTTGATTGAGCGCAGGCAAAAAAAAGAGCAACGATAAAATCGTTGCTCTTTTACTATTTAAATGTAAACAGATTAAATTTCTCCTTTTCCGTCGATCCAATCTTTTACCGCTGCTGTGGTAACTGATTTTGGACGCTCTAATGGGAAGCCTAATGCACGATCCCATGTTAAACTTGCCAATACGCCTAATGCACGGCTTACTGCGAATAAAACGGTGTAGAATTCATATTCAACAATACCATAGTGCACTAATAAAGCACCGCTATGCGCATCCACATTCGGCCATGGGTTCTTCACCTTTCCCAATGATTCTAAAATTGGTGGTACTGTTTCGTAAATATTCCAAACTGTGTTCACTAATTTATCATCTGGTAAATGTTTTTTACCAAACTCCATTTGTGCAGTGAAACGAGGATCTGTTTTTCTTAAAACCGCATGTCCATAACCTGGTACCACTTTACCTGCACCCAATGTTTTTTGAACATAATCAACAATCTGCTCCTTAGAAGGGCTATCCGTTCCAATCGCTTCTTGCATTTCAAAAATCCATTTAATCACTTCCTGATTTGCCAAGCCATGCAATGGACCTGCTAAACCATTCATACCTGCAGCATAACTTAAATAAGGATCACTCAATGCAGAACCAACTAAATGAGTTGTATGCGCTGACACGTTTCCACCTTCGTGGTCTGCGTGAATCGTCATATACAAACGCATTAATTCTTTTGTGCTATCATCTTCAAAACCCATCATGTATGCAAGGTTACCTGCCCAGTCTAACAAACCATTTGGATGAATATGTTCGTTGTTCTTATATTTTCTTCTGTAGATATAGGCAGCAATTCTTGGCAATCTTGCGATCAAATCCATTGAATCATCATAGGTATATTGCCAGTAATCTTTTTTATTCATGCCCTTTGCATACTCTTGTGCAAACTTACTTTCTGTTTGCAATGCCATTACAGCAGCAACATACATTGTCATTGGATGTGCCGTCAATGGGAATGCATCTATCACATCAAATACATGTGTTGGCACATGACTTCTTCTTTGCCAATTGCTCGTTAATTTTTTAACATCTCTATCTGTTGGTAATTCACCAATCATCATCAAGTAAAATAATCCTTCTGGTAAAGGTTCAGAACCACCTTCTACTTTTGGTAATTTTGCTTGCAACTCTGGGATAGAATATCCTCTGAAACGAATTCCTTCTTGCGCATCTAGCAAACTCGTCTCTGTAACAAGACCAGTCATTCCTCTCATTCCTTGATACACTTGCGCTAAAGTGATTTCGCCAATCTTTTTATCACCATGCTGTTTAAGCATTTCTTTGATCTCTGAAGCAGCCGCAGTTGCTTTTTCTCCAAAACGGTCTTTGATCTCTTCCATATGCCCAATTATTATTGTTAAAAAACGGTTTAAAATTGGACACGAAGTTAACTAAGAAATGGTTATTTAGGGGCTTTTTTGTATAAATAATAGACCACAAACACAAAAATAATATTGGGTATCCAAGCAGCAATAAATGGAGGCAAATTGCCCTTAGTAGAGAAGATCGTTGAGAATCGATCTGTAATGATAAACAAAGCAGCAATAGTGAATCCCATGGCTAAATGCGCCCCACTTCCGCCCCTTACTTTTCGGCCTGCTATAATGGCCCCAATTAAGGTTAATAGCAATACGGTGATCGGTGTGGCGTCTCGTCTATAACGTTCAATTTTTAGTTCATTCAAACCCTCAGACCCCCTCAACGCTTCCATTCTAATCTGTTTGATTAACTGTGGCGTAGTTAGTTTGTCTTTAGCATATTTATCCTTCTCTAAATCGACCGGTTTAAAAGGATATTTTTTATGGACAGTGGGAAGGTAGTTAACCAACTCTTTTTGGTCTGTTACCTTACGCTCCAATACTTCTGACAATTGCCAATCCTTTGTTGCTGTATCCCAAATGATTGCTTCTGCTCGGATATTGTACACCACTTTTTCACCCTTCACGGTATAAGCAAAAAAGTTATTACCTCTTTTGCTTGAAGTATCGTAAGCATAAATTCCTGCGTAAGTAAATGAATCAATCCTGAAATAATAGTCGTTTGATCCTCTTAATAAGGCATTATAGGATGAATTGGCGTCAATGTAAGTAGCTTCGAAATCGCCACGAATATTATTTGCTTTTGGCACAATCCATTGATTGGATATCCATAAAACAAAGCCTAAAAACAAACCCCCTATCCAATAAGGTCTTAACCATCTATTGTATGAAGTACCACTCGCTAAGATTGGGACAATTTCAGTTTGTCCTGCCATTTTAGAGGTAAAAAAGATCACTGCAATGAATACAAATAAGGGAAATAACAAGGCAATAATATGAGGTATAAATCCTACATAATAGTTTTTAATGATTTCAGAACTAGTTAAACCAGAGCGCACAAAATCATCTGTTTTTTCGCTCACATCAATCACCACTGCAATCACTGCAAAGAAAAAGATGGCAAAGAAAAAGACTGCCAGAAATTTTTTTAGTATGTACCAATCCAGTTTTTTCAATGCTTATAATCTTTTACTTATTTGTGGAATCATCTCTGTTTTCCATGCTTTATAATCCCCCGCAATAATATGTATTCTTGCTTGTTCAACCAACCAAAGATAGAATGACAGGTTTTGAATACTCGCTAACTGCATGCCTAAGATCTCATCGGCTGCAAATAAATGTCTTAAGTATCCTTTGGTATAATATTGACTCATTTCATTAGGTATACCCGGATCTAAAGGACTAAAGTCTTTATACCATTTTTTATTTTTGATATTGATGACACCCTGTGAGGTAAAAATCATGCCATTTCGCCCATTTCTGGTTGGCATCACGCAATCAAACATATCTACCCCTAAATCGATGGCTTCTAAAATATTCCATGGCGTACCAACCCCCATTAAATAACGGGGCTTTTCCTTAGGTAAATTCTCACAACACAATGCCGTGAACTCATACATTTCGGCCTCTGTTTCTCCCACGCTCAATCCGCCAATGGCATTACCCACTGCGTTTTTAGAAGCCACATAGTCACAAGACGCTTTTCTTAAGTCTTTATACAATCCCCCCTGAACTATCGGGAATAAATTCTGTGTATGGCCATATAAATCAGGCGTCTCCGCCAATCGATTAAAACATCTGTCCAACCAGGTATGTGTTAAATCCATACTCTTTCTAACATACTCATAAGTACTAGGAATTGGAGGGCATTCATCAAAAGCCATAATAATATCTGCCCCAATACTTCTTTGTATGTCCATTACATTTTCTGGGCTAAACAAATGTTTGCTACCATCAATATGAGATTGAAACACTACCCCTTCTGGTTTGATTTTTCGATTGGATGCCAAAGAGAAGACTTGATATCCACCACTATCCGTTAAAATAGGGCGATCCCAGCCCATGAATTTGTGCAGTCCACCTGCCGCTTCTAACACCTCTGTTCCTGGTCTTAAGTATAAATGATAGGTGTTTCCAAGGATAATTTGAGCATTGATATCCTGCTTTAATTGCTGTTGTGTAACTGCTTTCACAGAACCGATGGTACCCACTGGCATGAAAATAGGCGTCTGAATGACCCCATGATCTGTAGTGATGGTTCCTGCTCTTGAAGCACCTTGTTGACTCTCTGCTGCTAATTCAAATTGTAATGCCGCCATGGGACAAAGGTAAGGTCAAAAATCTTTACTTTTGCGCTATGACAATCAACTTACCCATTTCATCAACACTCCTTTCAGAACTACTTATAGGCTTTTTTGCAGCAGTCATCGCCATTCAGGTTTTTTATTATTTATTCTTTTTTTTAAGACTTGCTATTTATAAGAAGCCAAAAAAAACCGTGCATGTAGAACACCCCATCTCTGTTGTCATTTGCGCGCGTGACGAGGCCCATAACTTAGCCAATACTTTGCCTGGTGTTTTAGTGCAAGACTATAGTACGACACATGAAGTAGTGCTTGTCAACGACAACTCGGAAGATGAAACGAAATACTTATTAGATGAGTTTAAAAAATCATTTAAAAATTTGAATCCTGTTCAATTGACCCAGGAAGCAAAAATGATTGCAGGAAAGAAATTCCCCCTTTCAATGGGGATCAAGTCGGCGAAAAATGAAACATTGCTATTAACAGATGCAGATTGTTTACCAGCAAGTGAACACTGGATGCGTTTAATGCAAGATGGATACGACGAGGGGAAAGAAATTGTTTTGGGCTATGGTGCTTATAAAAAGAAGCCAGGCTTGCTCAATAAACTCATTCGTTTTGAAACCTTTCAAACTGCATTACAATATTTCTCTTATGCCTTAGCGGGTCTACCCTACATGGGCGTAGGACGCAATCTATCTTATAAGCGTGAATTATTTATCAAAAACAAAGGCTTCTCCTCCATCAATCAAATTCCTAGCGGGGATGATGATTTGTTCATCAACCAAGTGGCTAATCGACACAATACAGCCATCGTAGTGGATCATGATGCACATACATTAAGTGAACCTAAGACTAATTTTAAAGACTGGATGACCCAAAAATACCGTCATTATACCACTAGTAAGTTTTATAAAAAGAAACATGTTTTCTTCTTGGGCCTTTATGCAATGAGTCAATTTTTAGTTTATCCTGCCTTGATTGTAGCACTTGTTTTCACCAAAGCTTATCTCATCATTATTGGCTTATGGGCATTCAGGGCAATTTTGCAAGGGCTTATTTTACGTGGTGCCATGAAAAAATTAAATGAACTAGACCTTTGGCCTTGGTTCATTTTATTGGATATATGGTCAATATTCTATTATTTGTTTACCTTGCCTAGCGTATGGAAAAGACCACAGAAAAATTGGAATTAATCACCCGCTACTTTGCGGATTTTACACCAGCTCAATTGGCTCAATTGTCGGGGCTAGATGCTGCCTATCAAGAATGGAACGCAAAGATCAATGTGATCTCAAGAAAAGATATTGATCAAATATACCTACACCATGTCCTGCACTCCTTAAGCATCGCTGCCATTGCAGAATGGACCCCAGGCACACAAGTCATTGATATTGGTTGTGGTGGTGGTTTTCCTACTGTTCCGTTGGCTATCTTTTTCCCCGAGGTACAATTTTATGCAGTAGATAGTATTGCTAAGAAATTAAAAGTGGTAGATGCTGTTTGTGAGATGGTAGGCATTAAAAATGTAGAGACCAAGCACACTCGTGTAGAGGAGATCAAAAATAAAAAGTTCGATTACGCAGTCAGTAGAGCGGTTGCCCCACTTAAAGATTTATGGAGATGGGCGAACCCTGTACTCGTTAAAAAACCAAATCAACCGAATGGTTTAATTTGTTTAAAGGGCGGTGATTTACACCAAGAAATTTTCGAGAGCGGCACTAGGCCAAAAATGATGCCGATCTATGATATTTTTCAAGAGGAGTATTTCAAAGAGAAATATATCATTCAAGTAAAGAAATAAAAAATAATAAAGGCGTCCAATTGGACGCCTTTATTATTTAAAATAAGTTGTTGAAACAACAATTATATTTTAATTAGGAATCTCTATTTTGTTATTACTTCTATTGATATCTGGCATTCTTTGGCTTGGATCAATCTCGATAGATTTGATAGCACTCAATGGCTGCGTGGTTTCAAAAGTATAAGTTGGATGTGCCCATTTCCATTCAGGGTGATTGATTTGTTTTACAGTCCCCTCTTGTTGTTTCCCTCCCAACATTAAATCCAATGGCATATAGTGTAATTCACTGGTACCATCTTTATAAGTCACCAATACTTCTACTGGCATTGGAAACTTGCCTACTCTCTGCACACTAATTAAAGCAGCTTGTCCACTTACTTGAATGTCATTTAAGCCGTAATCAATTGTCTTAGTTGTATTCACCCAATATTCTTTCAACCATTGTAATTGTAAACCACTTGTCTTTTCAGCTACTCTAATAAAATCGTTTGGATTAGGATGCTTGAATTTCCAAGTGTTGTAATAATTCAACATCAATTGATCACGCTTAGCCTCTCCCATTACATAGCCTAAGACACCTAAGAATGTGCCTCCTTTACTATAAGCTGCATTGCTATAGGCATAATTGGTGTTAAAATGATCGGCATGCGTTGTCATAGGCTCTTCAAATCCACTTTTAGCCAATGCTAAATAGCCGCTGTAATTTCCATTTTGTACAGCAGGCAATAATTTTGCTTGCTTTTCTAGATTGATAGGGATTTGTTTCTTAGCAGCTTCACTAATATAAGGAGATTGAGCAGCATGGTTGACTTCATAATAATGACTCACATCTTCTTCTCCATAACTTGTAAATCCTTCATCCATCCATGCATATAAGCTTTCATTGGTACCTAAGATATGTTGGTACCAGCTATGTATCCATTCATGAAAAACAGTACCTAATCCAGGCCCTTTCAATAAAGTAGCCATCGCATATTCCATACCACCATCACCCCCTTGTATAAATGAATATTGAGGATAAGGATAAGCGCCAAATTTCTTTTCCATATAAGGCAACACTTTTTCAGCAGCCCATAATACATTGGACCATGCACTATCCGCTTTCGCATCCTTTGCTTTATAATACACATTCAAGGTTAACCCTTTACGAACTTCTTTAGATAAGTGTTTGAAATGATTGTCTGCAAACCAAACAAAATCATGGATGGTATTGCCTTTGAAATTCCATACTTTATTCCCGTCTTTATCCAAAGGTGCCGTTGGATTTTGCAATACACCTGTGCCACCCACCATATAATTTTTATCTAACTTAATGGTCACATCATAATTTCCCCAAACGCCATAAAACTCTCTAGCGATATAAGGATTGGTATTCCATCCTTGGTAATCATACTCTACCATTTTAGGATACCACTGGCTCATAGAATAACGAACGCCCTCTGCATTGTCTCTTCCTGACCTTCTCACTTGCAAAGGCACTTGCGCTTCGAAATTGAGGTTCATTTTAACAGCAGACTTAGGCAAAATAGGTTGTGACAACACCACTTCTAAAATGGTTTCATGCTCAATTAATTTTTGGGCCTTTCCATTGATGGTTAGTGTATTCACTTTTTGAATACCATATTCCTCTGGCTTCAAATTTTGGATACGATCACGTACACGCATATCCCAATCTTTCACTTCTTCCCCTCTTCTATTGGTAAAAGTATTTTTACCCAATTCTCTACTTCTTGCATCCATATTCGAATTAGGCTGAAATGCATTCCAATATAAATGGAAATACACTTTACGCAATGTATCAGTTGAATTGTTCGTGTACAGGATTTCCTCGGTACCTTTTACGGTATTTTTTTGTACGTCTAAATTGGCATCAATTTTATAATTGATTTGTTGTTGCCAACGCTCGGGTTGAGCATACATTTGTACACTCATCACCAAACCAAGTAGCGCAAAAAAGGAATACTTTTTTAACATAGATTTTCATTTAAGTTGTCAATTTAAACAAAAAACAAGTTTTTACCAAAGGGGATTGATGAATGAAATGAAAGATGGATTAATCCTTGCCCGCTACAACAATCACAATCTCTCCCTTCACTTGCTTTGTAGTAAAATGGAGGATTAAATTTTCTAGCGTATCTGTGATGTTTTCTTCGAACATTTTAGTCAACTCGCGGCTTACTGCAGCTTTTCGCTCTGGACCAAATGTAGCTTTAAAAAGTTCAAGGGTTTTAACGAGTCGCATAGGACTTTCATAAAAAATCATGGTACGCTCTTCATTGGCCAAATGATCCATTAAAGTTTTTCTTCCTTTTTTCAACGGAATAAAGCCTTCAAAAATGAAGCGGTTGGTGGGTAAGCCACTATTTACCAATGCAGGCACAAAAGCGGTTGCCCCAGGTAAACTAGTCACCGGAACGCCTGCTGCCTTGCATGCACGAACCAATAAAAATGCTGGATCAGAAATACCAGGTGTACCCGCATCCGTGATAAGCGCTATTTGTTTTCCTGCCATCAATTGCTGGACTAAGTGCTCCACAATTTTATGTTCATTGTGTTGATGAAAAGGCGTTAAAGGCTTCTGGATTTGATAATGCTGTAACAATTTGGAGGAAGTTCTTGTATCCTCACATAAAATAAAATCCACAGACTGGAGTGTCTCTACTGCTCTAAAAGTAAAATCTTTTAAATTTCCAATGGGCGTAGGGACTAAATATAACATAGTACTAAATGAATGGAGTCGATTACAATACCACTACTTCAAAATATTCCATCACTGCATTTGCTAATAATTGCTTACTAGCTTCTGTAGCCATTGCCACTGCAGCAGCTTCATCAGCAGCTTCAATTTGTAGGTTGATATTTTTTCCAACACGAACGTCTTGTATACCGGTTAAACCTAAATTATGTAATCCGCCTAATACTGCTTTACCTTGTGGATCTAATAAATCTTTCAACGGCATTACTTTAATTTGAACTTGATACAACATATTGAATTATTGAGTGATTGTTTTTGGATACATCAAAGATACTATGCAATAACCAATAAAGCCAAATGGAATCGCATACCATTTAAAAAAGATGGCAGAAACCACTATTTCTAGCAGGACTATCCCTAATGGAATGAATAATTTTTTCTTACCAGCAAGGCTTTTAAGCGCTAACATGGGTCTGGTCATTACCATCAAATAGCTCACCACTATAATATAGCCATACCAAAATAAAGGGCTCAATAAAAGCTTTGAAATAATACCATAAGAAGGCTGCCAATAGATCAAGGGAAAAACGGCAGTTAAGATGCCAATCATTGGAATTGGTACACCTTTAAAATAAGTAGATTGGGTTTGATCCAAGTTGAATCTAGCCAAACGGTACGCCCCTGCCATTGGAATAATAAATGCAGGCGCAAATAACCAACTATTTGTAGAAAGGGCATTCACGTCATTCGCTAATGCTAACCTCAAAAATTGATACACGATGCAAGCAGGTGCCACACCAAAACTTACCACATCTGCTAAAGAATCTAATTGCTTCCCCATTTCAGATGGTACATTCATTAATCTTGCGACATAGCCATCTAAAAAATCTACCACAGCCGCTAAGCCAATCAATAAACTTGCTAGATATAATTTTTCAGGGATCTCTATTAGCATATCACCTGTTTCAGAAATGGATGCCACTGTGCCAAATTGAAAACAACTTACAATGGCCAAGCAACCTAAAAACAAATTCAGCAGTGTAATGATATTGGGGATCTGTTTGCGCATGTTTTATTAGAATTATTTCTTTCTCTTCATTAAACTTTCAATCTCTTCTGCCTTGATTGGAATATTTTTAAATAAATCTTGATTCCCTTTTGCAGTGATCCAAACATTATTTTCGATACGTACTCCCATACCCTCTTCTTTAATATAAATTCCAGGCTCCACAGTAAACACCATGCCAGCTTGAATAGGAGCGGTTCTGGTTCCTAAATCATGTACATCTATTCCTAAATGATGAGAGATACCATGATACAAATATTTACGGTATGCTCTGTTTTCTGCATCTTCATTTTTCACATCCGCTTTTGACAATAAACCAATTTTAATAAATTGCTTCGTCGCTTCTTCTCCAACTTTATCGGTGTAATTTAAAATACTAATGCCTGGCTTTAAAATTGATTTCGCATAATCATGTAAATGTAAACATGCATTGTACACCTCTTTTTGTCGCTTTGTAAACTTTCCATTCACAGGAACTGTTCTGGTTAAGTCTGCATTGTATCCACCATACGCAGCGCCAAAATCCATTAAGATCAATTCACCGTCATTGCACTTATTATTGTTACTAGTGTAGTGTAATGTTCTTGCATTGTCGCCACTTGCTATAATACTATGGTAAGCAACACCTGTCGCTTTTTGGCTTAAAAATGAATGATAGATTTCAGCTTCAATTTCGTACTCATATACACCTGGCTGGATGAATTTCAATAACCTTCTAAATGCTGTTTCGGTAATGTCGATGGCTTTTTGAATCACCACCACTTCTTGTTTTGTTTTAATCGCCCTTAAAGCTTTCATGATTTTTGCTGCACGCAAATATTGATGCAAAGGATAACGCGCTTGCATTTCATCTATAAAACGATATTCATTCGATCTTACTAAATTATTCTTTCGATCATTTTCATTTGAATCTAAATAAATGGCATCTGCTAAATGAATCCAAGTTTGCAACATAGCATCTAAACTATCTAACCAAACGATGGTTTTCATACCAGAAATGGCTGTTGCTTCATGTGCTCTTAATCTTTTACCATCCCAAATTTCTTTCAATTCTTGTGGACGAACTAGGACCAATACTTCTCTGTACTTTGGATCTGGATTGTCAGGAAATAACACCACCATAGTGCCTTCTTGCTCAATGCCAGTTAACCAATATAAGTCTGAATTTTGTACAAAGCCATGCAATGCATCTCCATTACTTGGAAACTCGTCATTGCTTACAAAAACAGCAATGCTATTTTTTTGCATCTGACTTACAAAACGCTTTCTGTTTTGAATAAATATTGTTGGATCTAGTGGGTCGTATTTCATACAAATGAATTTATATTAATGACAGCCAGTTGATGGCTTATTGGAAGCAAGATACTTAAAATTGATGGGCTTAGGCAATCTTACCCCAGCCAATTTTTGTTTTTTGGGTTTGTAAAAAACTTCGGATGGCCAAGTGTTCTGGCATCGTTAAATTGGGATCCTTTTCACATATTGCAGCCGCTTCGGCTTTAGCTATTTCCATAGTAGGCCGATCATTGATCAAACTTGCCAGTTTAAAATTCAAAGCCCCACTTTGTCTTGTGCCATCAATATCACCTGGCCCTCTAATTTCTAAATCCTTTTCTGCAATCACAAAACCATCATTGGTAGTACACATGATTTTTAATCGCTCTCTCGCCTCTCTACTTGCCTTTACACTACTCAATAATATACAATAACTCTGCTCAGAACCTCTACCCACGCGACCTCTTAACTGATGCAATTGAGATAAGCCAAATTTCTCTGCACTTTCAATCACCATGACCGACGCATTGGGCACATTCACCCCCACTTCAATCACTGTCGTTCCTACTAATATTTGCGTGTCCCCTGATTTAAATCGATTCATGTTCTCTGATTTTAAATCATTCGGCATCTTGCCATGGACCATACTTATTTTATAAGTTGGTTCAGGAAAAAAACTTTTTACTTGCTCGTAACCCTGCATTAAATCTTCATAACTCATTTTTTCACTTTCCTCAATCAGTGGATATACATAGTAAGCTTGTCGACCTTTTTGAATTTCTGATTTCACAAAGTCCATCACAGATGCCCTAGACGTTTCATATCGATGCACTGTCTTAATGGGCTGCCTTCCTGGAGGTAATTCATCCATGATACTGTAATCCAAATCTCCATAAGCCGTCATGGCTAAGGTTCTTGGAATAGGTGTCGCTGTCATCACCAATACATGTGGTGGTATGGATGCTTTTTTCCAAAGCTTTGATCTCTGCTCCACACCAAATCGATGCTGCTCGTCTATTACGGCCAATCCCAATTTTTTAAATTGAACTGGATCCTCAATCAATGCATGCGTTCCTACCACAAAATGTATCGTATCTTCTGCCAATCCTTTTAAAATTCTTCTTCGCTCTGCTGTTTTTGTACTTCCTGTGAGGATGGCCACTTCGACTGGCATTTCTTTTAAGAGTTCGGTTAAACTACTAAAATGTTGTTGTGCTAAAATTTCAGTTGGTGCCATCAAACAACTCTGAAATCCATTATCTGCAGCAATTAACATCGCCATCAATGCAATCATCGTTTTACCACTACCCACATCCCCCTGTAACAATCGATTCATTTGAAAACCCTTTGCAACATCCTGTCTAATTTCCTTAATCACTCTTTTTTGCGCACCAGTTAATTCAAAGGGTAAATAATTGTTATAGAAAGTATTAAAGTAATCGCCCACTTTTTCAAACACCTGCCCCTTGCTATTTTTATGTCGATCTATCTTGATTAAGTTCAATCTAATTTGAGCAATAAATAATTCTTCAAAAATCAATCTTGATAAAGCCTCTTTATAATGTGCTTGACTGGCTGGAAAATGGATCTGTCTAAAAGCCTCCCATCTTCCCATCCTGTTCACCAATAAATGAGCAGGCAGATTTTCTGGCAAGTCTCTTTCACTGATTTGTTGGAACAATACTTGTGTTAGTTTGCCAATTTGTTTTCCATTCAACCCTCTTGCTTTTAATTTCTCTGTAGACCCATACACTGGTTCTAACAAGGATTTTTGGGCCATGGTTTGCGCTACAAAAGGCTCAATTTCAGGATGAACTACCTGTGGTTTCCCATTAAAAAAGCCTAATCTTCCAAAAACTAGATAGGTTTGCCCTTCCACTAAGTTCTTCTGCACATACTGAATCCCCTGAAACCATGCCAATTCCAAATTACCCGTTTCATCCCTTAGCTGGGCGACCATCCGCTTGGAACGTTTCTCCCCAATCGTATGAAAGCCCAATAGGACCCCTTTCACCTGTATAAAGTCCATTTCTGGGGTCAATTGGCTAATTGGTGTGACTTTAGTCTTATCGACGTGCCTATGTGGGAAATGCTGTAATAAATCGCCGAATGTGTAAATACTGAGCTCTTTTTTAAGCAATTCAGCCCTCAAAGGGCCTACACCCTTTAGGTATTCAATGGGACTAGATAATAAAGAAGCGAGACTCAAGCGATTTTTTTTAGATTCAGGGCAAATATCCCAAAAAGATGGCAAAAAATGGGATTGCGATTCATTATCTTCGCACAGCTATGGAAAAGGAAATCGTATTGAGTGGAATAAGGCCTACAGGGTTCTTACATTTAGGAAATTATTTTGGCGCTATGCGCAATTATGTGCGTATGCAAGATGAATACAATTGCTATTTTTTTGTAGCCAACTGGCATAGCTTAACAACCCATCCTGACACTAAAACTTTACAACAAAGTGTATTAAGAGTTGTAGCAGAAAATATTGCTTGTGGATTAGATCCAGAGAAAGTGTCTTTATATGTTCAAAGTGATGTACCGGAAATTGCAGAATTGTATTTGTACTTAAATATGTTGGCTTATAAAGGTGAACTTGAAAAGACAACTACTTTTAAGGATAAAGTAAGAATGCAACCTGAGAATGTCAATGCTGGTTTATTGACTTACCCTGTCTTACAAGCTGCTGATATTTTAATTCATCGTGCAGTAAAAGTGCCTGTAGGAAAAGACCAGGAGCAAAACTTAGAGATGGCACGCAATTTTGCAGAAAGATTCAACCACCGATACGGCGAGACCTTCCCACTACCCTATGCTTTTAATTACAACAGCGAGTTGGTTAAAATTATGGGATTAGATGGCAATGGTAAAATGAGTAAGAGCGAGAATCAAATGACAACCCTGTTTTTAGCAGACGAAGATGAGATGATTCGCAAAAAAGTTATGAAAGCGAAAACAGATCAAGGACCACTTACCCCGAATTCTGTGAAACCAGATTATATTCAAAACTTATTTACTTTAATGGGTTTAGTGAGCACAGCGGATACTGTAAAAAAATTCGAGGACGATTTTAACAATAGCTCCGAAGGCAATTGCATCATTCGATACGGTGATATGAAAAAACAATTGGCAGAAGACATGGTTCAATTTATCAACCCAATTCGTACAAAGGCTGCTGACTTACAAAACAATAAAGATTTACTTTTAAAAATTATTCATCAAGGTGCTGATAAAGCAAGAGCAAGTGCTTCTGCAACTTTGACTACTGTAAGAAAAGCAGTAGGTATGGAATACTTATAAAATCATCCCTCTAACATTAACTTCACTTTTTCAATTATGGCAAAAGCAACAACTAAAAAACCCAAACACGTAGCAATCGCAGGTAATATAGGCGTTGGTAAAACAACCCTTACCGAGTTGTTGAGCAAGCACTACCGTTGGATACCTCAATTTGAGGATGTTGACCATAATCCTTATTTAATGGACTTCTATGACGATATGCCAAGATGGAGCTTCAACTTGCAGATCTATTTTTTACACGGTAGATTGAATCAGATTTTAGAAATACAAAAAGGAACGGAGACGATTATACAAGATAGAACCATCTATGAAGACGCGAATATTTTTGCACCTAACTTACACGAGATGGGCTTGATGAGCAAACGTGATTTTGATAATTACTATGGATTTTTTAACACCATTAAATCAATGGTGCAACCTCCAGATTTATTGATCTACTTAAAAGCATCTGTGCCTACATTGGTTTCTCAAATTCAAAAAAGAGGAAGAGAATACGAAGAGAATATTCGCTTAGACTATTTAAAAAGACTGAACGACTTCTATAATAAATGGATAGATAATTACACAGAAGGACCTTTATTAGTCATAGACTGTGACAAAATTAAATTTGGAGAATCTGAAGAAGACCTAGGTCATATCATCAGCAAAGTAGATAGCACTTTGTATGGCTTATTCTAATGGATGTAGATTATTTCAATTTTAACGTTTTATAGATGCAACAAATAACACCTGAAATACTAGAACAAATCAAATTGATTGTTGGTGCTGAATATGTCTTCACTGATGCAGAAAGTTTTGAAAAATACGGTAAAGACCATACTGAACGTTTGCATTATAACCCTTCGGTAGTCGTAAAACCAAGAAAGCCAGAAGAAATAAGTGCGTTGATGAAATTAGCCAATACGCATTTAATACCTGTAACCCCAAGAGGCGCTGGCACTGGTTTAAGCGGTGGCGCACTGCCTCATTTAGGCGGATTGGTGATTGCCATGGAGCGTTTTAATTCCATATTAGAAATTGACGAAAGAAACTTACAAGTGACCACCGAGCCTGGTGTGATCACAGAAATGCTACAAGATGCAGTGAAAGAAAAAGGGCTATTCTATCCTCCCGATCCTGCTAGCAAAGGCAGTTGTTTTATTGGTGGAAATATTTCAGAAAACTCAGGTGGCCCTAAGGCGGTTAAATATGGCGTGGTAAAAGATTATGTGTTGAACTTAGAAGTGGTACTTCCTAATGGTGAAATCATTTGGACAGGTTCGAATATTTTAAAAAATGCTACTGGTTATAATATTACACAACTTATCGTTGGAAGTGAAGGCACCTTGGGTATTGTTACTAAAATAGTACTAAGATTAATTCCACATCCTAAGTTTGATTTATTAATGCTAGCTCCATTTAATAGTTTAGAAAAAGCGAGCGAAGCTGTGAGTGCGATATTCAGAGCTGGTATTACACCTAGTGCCATGGAGTTAATGGAAATTGATGCGATTACACTTGCATCAAAAATTTTAGATAGTACCGCTATACCACTTACTGAAAATTTAGCTGCCCATTTAATTATAGAAGTGGATGGCAATAATATGGATGTATTGATGGGTGAAATGGAAGCTATTGCAGATGTGTTATCCCAATTTGAAGCAGGAGAATTATTTTTTGCGGATGATGCACAACAAAAAAATGAACTTTGGAAAATAAGACGCAAAGCCAATGAGGCAGCGGTAATGGCGGGTTATACAATTGAAGAAGACACGGTAGTGCCAAGAGCAGAACTGCCTAAATTAATCAAAGGAGCCAAAGATTTAGGGGCGAAAAATGGATTTAAAGTAGTTTGTTATGGACATGCTGGTGACGGAAATTTGCATATCAGAATCAACCACCCTACCATTAAAAATAGCCACGGAAATGAAGAGATGACCACTATTTTAAAGGAATTGTTTGTGCTAGTGCATAGCTTAGGTGGGACCATTAGTGGGGAGCATGGAATTGGGTTGATCCAAAAACCCTACATGCCTGTTGTATTTAAAAATGCTTCATTAGAAATCATGAGAGGGATTAAAAAAACTTTCGACCCAAATAATATCTTGAACGCTGGTAAAATATTTGATCTATCCTAATGCAAAAAAAAGCTTTACTTTTTTGTTTTTTAATCATTGGCATTGTTCCATACCTGCATGCACAAGACATTGTGAAAACAATTCCATCGCTCAATGTTAAACCACTTTTTGTTGGTGGCAATCTCGTGATAGGTGGAGGCGCAGGATCATTTCAATTGGGCATCAACCCTGAAATTTCTAAGCGCATTAACGACTATGTTGATATAGGAGCTGCCACCAACTTATTCTACCAATCTTATAATCCAACCATTAGTAATGGTGCATCTGGTACATCTACTAGAAGTTTCCAATTGGGTTCAGGTGGTTTTGTCAGAATCTGGCCAGCAGATCGTTTCTTTTTTCAAATTCAACCAGAATACAATTGGACTTGGAGTAGATTCAAAGACAGAGGCACAGAAGGCGTCAATGCCGGAGCATCAAGAAAAATTAGTTTTGGCGCAGAAAGTCTTTTAGCTGGGATTGGTTATGGAAGCAGATCTGAAAATGGCATGACCTATTTTAGTGTGATGATTGATTTACTTAAAAACCCGAATTCTCCCTATAGAGATGGTTTTAATAGAGCAGATCCAATTATTAGAGCCGGTTTTGCTTTCCCTATTCGCTCCAAGCGTTAATCGTTTGCATCACTTCTTGTGCATCCTTTGCTACTATGATTCTATTTTTCCAGTCATCATACATAAATCCTTCTGTATGCATATGATCCATCAAAGCAATCAATGGCGTATAAAAACCTTCCCAATTTAAAATAATCACTTTTTTTTGATGGATATTTAAATTGTTCCAAGTTAGCATTTCGAATAATTCATCCATTGTCCCCATTCCTCCAGGCAAGATAATTGCTACATCTGCTTTATCATATAATATTTTTTTACGGTCATGCATGGTTTCCGTAACGATCAATTCTGTCAATCCTTCATGTTGCGCCTCCCACTCTAATAACAACTTAGGGATGATCCCTAACACCTTACCATCTTTAGCTAAAACGGCGTTAGCAATAGCGCCCATAATTCCTTTACCGCCTCCACCATAAACCAATTGGATTCCACTTTCACCCAATGCATGGCCCAATTCAATCGCTTGATTTGTAAAGCCTGCCTGATTCCCTGATTTAGAGCCACAAAAAACGGTAACGGATTGTATTTTCATAGTTTAGAATTAATTAAGTTCCCTCACAAAATAATCAAAAAAGTCAAAGATTCTCACTACTTTGCCACATCAAAATGACAAAAACTAAACTATGAGTGCAACGACCCTTTTCATTTTCGTAATTCTTTACTTTTTAGTATTGTTAGGTGTAGCTAAAATCACTGGCAAGAATAGTAATAACATGTCCTTTTTTATTGGCAATAAAAATAGCAATTGGATGCTAGTTGCCTTTGGAATGATTGGTACTTCTTTAAGTGGTGTCACTTTTGTGAGTGTACCTGGCGCTGTTGGAAAAGATGCATTTCATTATTTACAAATCACATTAGGTTATTTAATTGGCTATCTAGCTATCGCTTACGTGTTGTTACCTATTTATTATAAATTGAATCTTACATCTATTTATAATTATTTAGAAGGCAGATTGGGATTCAGTGCATATAAAACAGGGGCTTCCTTTTTCATACTTTCAAGAACATTGGGTGCTACTGCTAGATTGTATTTAGTGGTTAAAATTTTACAATACTTTATTCTTGACAACTTGCACGTACCTTTTTGGGCAACTACCTTAGTGATATTGGTGATGATCTTATTGTACACTTACGAAGGAGGTGTGAAAACAATTGTTTGGACAGATACACTTCAAACATCTGGCATGTTAATGGGTTTGATTATTTGTAGTATTTACATCTTATCTAAACTAGACTTATCTGTAATACAAGGATTGACAGCAATGCAAAACCAAGCTTTGGCAGATAATCCTAGCATGCACCTGGCCGATGTTTTTAGCACAGATGTGAACAGTAAATCCTTTTTCCTGAAACAGATCATTGGAGGTGCATTTGTTACCTTAACCATGACTGGTCTAGATCAGGAAATGATGCAAAAAAATATCTCTGTTAAAAATTTGAAAGACGCACAAAAAAATATGGTTACGATTGGTTTTACCATGTTAATTGCCATTAGTTTATTCCTTTACCTAGGTGGCTTATTACATTTATATGCAGCTCAAAATAATATTACTGCAACTGGAGATGATTTGTTCCCGACATTGGCCTTAAACCATATGCCTCCTTACTTATCTATTATTTTTATTCTTGCTTTAATTTCTGCCCTATTCCCAAGTGCAGATGGTGCGATTACCGCCTTGACCTCAAGTTTCTGTATAGATATATTGGGATTACAAAGAAATAAAAATTGGTCAGAAGCACAACAAAAGAAGATTCGACAAAGAACCCATTTAAGCTTTGCGTTGATCTTTTTAATCATGGTCATGGTATTCAAATGGATAGATAATAAAAGCACTATTGATTTGTTATTGAAAATTGCCTCTTATACCTATGGCCCATTATTAGGTCTGTTTGCATTTGGCATTTTAACCAAAAGAAGCTTAAACAATACACTAGTTCCTGTTATTTGTTTCTTAGCTCCGATCCTTTGTTTGATCCTAGACTATTTCCAGGCTCAATTATTTGGAGATTTCCGTATTGGTCAAGAACTATTGATCATCAATGGATTGATTACTTTTATAGGATTATGGCTCATTTCAAGCGCTAATAGCGAAAAAAATTAGACATTTGCAGCATGGATTTTATTCAACCTGCTGCCAATGACTATGTAGAGCAGTTTAGTGACGCCACACCAGCCTATTTAAGGCCGATGTATGAGCAAACTAAGCTAATCCACCCTCATGCGCATTTACAAAGCAATTGGAACCAGGGAGGCTTTCTTAGCTTTTTTAGTAAGCTATTGGCACCACAATTTATTTTAGAAATTGGTACGTTTACTGGTTTTAGTACACTCTGCTTAGCAGAGGGATTAAATGCCACAGGAAGTATAGACACCATTGAACTTAGATCTGAAGATGCCGCATCTGCAAGAGCGCATTTTGATGCTAGTACAAAAAGTCATCAAATTATATCACATGTTGGGGACGCCAAGGCCATTTTGCCTACCCTAACAAAACAGTGGGACTTAGTTTTTATTGACGCAGATAAAACTGGATACATCGATTATGTCAATTTAGTATTACCTATGTTATCAGACAAAGGTGTGATCATTGCTGACAATGTTTTATTTCACGGGCAAGTATTTGAAGAAAAGATAACAGGCAAAAATGCAATAGCGATACATGCATTCAACGAATACATTTTACAACACAAAGGAATTGAAAAAGTAATGTTAACCGTTAGAGACGGTTTAACATTGATTAGAAAAAAATAATATGAAGCAAACCCTACTCCTTATTTTGATTTTATGTACAACCACCTATAATGGTTGGGCACAAAACAATAAAATTACGCTTGCTTATATTGAGCAATATAAAGCTATTGCTATGAAGGAAATGAAACGAACCGGCATACCCGCTTCAATCACCCTTGCCCAGGCCATTGTTGAATCCAATAGCGGAGAAAGCAATCTTGCTAAAAACCACAATAACCATTTTGGCATTAAATGTAAATCAGATTGGACAGGTGCCAAAGCTTATCAAGATGACGATGCCAAACAAGAATGTTTTAGAGCTTATGACGCAGCAGAATTGTCCTTTAAAGACCACTCCAACTTTTTAAAAAATCGCCCAAACTATGTAGACCTATTTTTATTAGATCCAGTTGACGATACCGCTTGGGCTTATGGACTAAAGAAAGCCGGCTATGCTACTGCCCCCGACTACCCAAAAAAATTATTGAAAATTATTGATGATTACGAATTAGCACAATACAATTTTCCAGAGCTTGCAAACGAAATCGATGAGGAAGAAGAAGCAAGCACCAAGGTGCTTGCTGATACGCCCGTAAACAAGACACCTTCTGATGCACCCGTAAACAAGGTGCTTGCTGATGCACCCGTAAACAAGACACCTTCTGATACTATCAAAGTTGTAGAAACTGAAGTGAAAAGTTTGAATAAACCTGCAGGCATTTCTCAAGTGACTACTGCAAGTAATTTAACGCCAGTACCTACAAAACAATTACCAACTGTACAAGCAGATACAATCAAAAAGGAAGTGATTACTCCCGTTCAAGCTTCACCAAAAGAATCAGTAAGGACTGATACAACTACTGTTATACATCCAACAGAACCTACTCAACCTAAATACAATTATCCAGAAGGAAGATTTAGAATCAATCAAGTGCCAGTGATGCTTGGAAAAGCAAATATGTCTTTTGTTGAAATTGCAATCAAGTACAATGTGCCATTGTATAAACTATTTGAATACAATGAAATTAAAGAATCAATTCTTTTAGATAGAGATCAACTTATTTTCCTTGCACCAAAAAAGAAAGAGGGTGCAACCTCTTTTCATATCGTTAAATACAATACTACTTTACATGAAATAAGTCAGCTTGAAGGCATTCAACTTAGCCTTTTAAAAATGTATAATCCTACACTAACAGGTATTGTAAAAGAAGGTACGCAGGTGCTTCTATTTAAATCAAAAGACAATAGTCCTAGTATTAAAAAAGACAATACGCTCCTGTTTAACAAAAAAAATAATTAATTCACTCCAAATAAATATTACATGTCAACCATCCAAGTTTTAGATAAAACTTTTGTACCCTATTTAGAAGAAGCGGCAATTCAAGCAAAAATCACAGCATTAGCAGCACAATTAAATAAAGATTATGAAGGCAAACGTCCTCTATTTTTATCGATCCTAAATGGCTCTTTCTTATTCACTGCAGATCTATTCAAGCAAATCACAATTGAAGCAGAAGTAAGCTTTATTAAATTAGCTTCTTATAAAGGGACAAGCTCAACGGGCAACGTCATTACTGCTATTGGTTTAGACACCAATGTAAAAGATAGACATATCATTATCTTAGAAGACATCATTGATACAGGTAAGACATTACACCACTATTTGCCTCAATTAGATAGTATGCAACCTGCATCGGTGAAAATTGCAGTTTTGCTTGACAAGAAAGAAGCATTGCAATATCCAGTAAAAATTGACTACGCTTGTTTTGAAATACCTAACAAATTCGTAGTGGGCTATGGCCTAGATTATGATGGCTTGGGTAGAAATAGTAAAGACATTTATCAGTTACAAGCATAAAAAAAAGGGACAATTAACATTGTCCCTTTTTTTTATCTTAAATCTTATTTAAAAGCTTCTTTTACTTTATCGTAAAAACTTTTATCACCTTTTACAGGCTTAGGTTTAAAGTTTTCACTTTCTTGCATTTTTTCCAATGCAATTTTTTCTTCCTCACTCACTTCTTGAGGTGTCCAAATATTTACATGAATCAATTGATCCCCTTTCGCATAACCTTGAACTTCTGGAAAACCTTTTCCTTTTAATCTAAATATTTTTCCACTCTGTGTGCCAGCTGGTATTTTAATTTTAGCTCGGCCATCAATGGTTGGCACTTCTACACTTGTTCCAAAAATGGCGTCAGGGATAGTAATGTATAAATCAAAAGCAACATTTAGTCCATCTCTATGCAAAAACTCATGTGGCTCTTCCTCTATCATAATGATTAAGTCTCCGGCAGATCCACCACGCTCACCCGCATTACCTTTGCCAGACATGCTCAATTGCATGCCGTCTTGTACACCAGCTGGGATATCGATTGAAATTGTTTCCTCTCCATAAACCCTTCCCTCGCCCTTACATGCATTACATTTTGCAGTCACCGTACTTCCTTCTCCATTACATGTAGGACAGGTATTTACAGTTTGCATTTGACCTAAGAAAGTGTTGGTTACTTTCCTTACTTGTCCAGAACCTTTACAAGTTCCACAAGTTTGGATACTTGATTTATCTTTTGCTCCATTGCCACCACAAGTAGTACAAAGCACATGCTTCTTAACTTTAACTTGTTTGTTTACGCCATTGGCAATTTCTTCGAAATTTAATTTTAATTTGATTCTTAAGTTGCTTCCTCTTTGGCCTCTCGCTTTCGCACCACCTCTTGAACGGCTTTGTCCGCCGCCAAAAAATCCACCAAACATATCATCACCAAACACATCTCCAAATTGGCTAAAGATATCATTCATATCCATGCCACCGCCATATCCTCCGTTTCCACCTCCAGTTCCAGGACCAAATGCTTGATGACCAAAACGATCATATTTTGCCTTCTTATCCGCATCGCTTAATATTTCATATGCTTCAGCGGCTTCTTTAAATTTTTCTTCAGCTGCCTTGTCTCCTGGATTTCTATCCGGGTGAAATTGCATCGCAACTTTACGGTAGGCCTTTTTAATTTCATCTGCAGAAGCAGACTTGCTCACACCTAATATTTCGTAAAAATCTCTTTTTGACATAATGCTTTGTTTATTTGCCTACCACCACTTTTGCAAAACGAATAATCTTATCATTTAAATAATATCCCTTAGTAACTTCATCAATTACCTTGCCTTTTTTGGATGCATCAGGAACAGGCACTTCCGTAATCGCTTCATGTAACTCAACATCAAATGCTTGATCAATACTTTCCATTGCTTTCAAACCTTTTGCATGAAGTGTTGCTCTGATTTTATTGAATACCAATTGGATGCCTTCTTTTTGAACAGCGATATCATCAGAACCGTTTAATTGCTTTTCAGCACGATCGCAGTCATCCATCACGTCTAAAAGGGACACTATCACATCTTTACCAGCAGTTTGGATCAAATCCACGCGTTCTTTAGCTGTTCTTCTTTTGAAGTTTTCAAATTCTGCCATTAAACGCAAATATTTGTCCTTTTGGTCTGCCAAATCCGCCTTTAATTGATCTAATTCACTCAAAGGTACTTCCTCTGTTTCTGGGGCTGTTTGGGCTCCATTTTCTGTATCTACGATTGATTCTTGACCTAATTGCTCTTTTTCTTCCATAATTGACTAATTGTATTCTATTGCACGCAAATATATTGCCAAAGCAATAAAAGAGCAAAATTGACATAAAAGGGGCTTAAAATGAACAAGTTGTCACTCAATCTGTCCCTATCTTTGCCAAATGACAAAGGTTTACCTAAATAAGCGCATTACCCCTAGGATTGCCATGGGCCACCCATGGATTTATAACAACGAAGTTGATCGTATCGCTGGCACAGTTTCCCCAGGGGATATTGTGGAAGTATACTATTTTGATGGTCAATTAGCTGGACGTGGTTATATCAACCCAGGGTCGCAAATCATTATTCGATTACTAACTCGAAAAAGAGAACCAATTGATGCTGGATTTTTTCATCAAAAAATAAGTGAAGCTTGGGCCTATAGACAACAATTGGGCTATACCGAAAATTGTAGATTGGTTTTTGGTGAAGCGGATGGTTTACCTGCATTGATCATAGATAAGTTCAATGATTATTTTGTTTTACAAACGCTGTCATTGGGCATTGAACAATGGAAAACTGCGATTGTGGATGCCATCAATACCATCTTTAAACCAAAAGGTATTTATGAAAGAAACGATGTACCTGTTAGAGAACTAGAAGGACTTGAACAAAAGAAAGATTTCTTATCCGATCCATTTCCAACTGAAATTATCATACGTGAAAACGGTTTACAATTTTATGTGGACATTGAGCATGGACAAAAAACAGGTTATTTTTTAGACCAGCAGGATAATCGTCGAGCTATTGAACATATTGTAAAAGGTGCAGATGTATTAGGTGCCTTTACCTATACCGGGACTTTTGAAATTCATGCTGCACATTATGGCGCAAAATCAGTATTGGGAATTGACATTTCTGAAAATGCAGTTGCTCAAGCCAACAAAAACGCTGCATTGAATCAATTGGATCATATTGTAAAATTTGAAGCAATGAATGCTTTTGATGTCTTAAAAAATTGGGGCAAAGAAGGCAGAAAATATGATGTGGTCATGTTGGACCCACCCGCATTTACAAAAAACAGAAGTAGCATTGAAAAAGCAGTAACAGGATATAAAGAGATTAATTTAAGGGGGATGAAAATGATCAACAATGGGGGCTTCTTAGTTACCTCAAGTTGTACCAACTTAGTCAATCCAGAGTTGTTCTTAGACACCATCTATATGGCCGCTAAAGATGCCAAGAAAAGGATTAGACAAGTGACCTACCAAACGCAATCAAGCGACCACCCTATTATATGGGGCATGGAGAATACACATTATTTAAAATTCTTGATTGTTGAGGTTTGTGATAGATAGCCCTAAGATCCAAAACTTATTCCAATAAAAAATGCCTCCAAATTTTGGAGGCATTTTTTATTTATTAAATCATGTATTAACATGACTTCAAATTTCAGTTTAACTTGTTTAAAGTTGTTTGAATCGCTTCAAAATTAGGTAAGTCTCCAGGTGTAGGACAAACTTCTGCATATTGCACTACTCCATTTGCATCAATTACAAATGCTGCTCTCTTGCTCACGCCTTGCATTTCAAAAGCAGGGAATGTATCATACAATACATCAAATGCTGTTGCTGCAGCTTTATTGAAATCGCTTAATAAAGGGAAATTTAATTTTTGCTCTTCTTTGAATTTGCCTAAAGCAAATAAAGAATCAACAGAGATGCCATAAACTTGTGCATTGGTTGAATTATATGCTGCGATATTGTCTCTTACACTACAAAGTTCAGCAGTACAAACACCAGTAAATGCAAGTGGGAAAAATAAAAGCACTACATTCTTTCCTTTAGCATCTGCTAAATGAACTGGGTTTTTATCCGTATCAAATAAAGTGAAATCTGGGGCGTTTTGTCCGATTGAAATTGGCATAGTTATATATTTTAATAGTTTAACAAATCAAAAGTAAAAGTGTTTAATGAGACCTCCATTTTTTTAAGTAGAATTAGTGCTTTATAAGCTCTAATTTTTCTCTTTTCGATAATGCCTCAACGGAATCCATCAATTCCTTTAATTCCACAGGGTGCTTATCTAAATACTCCATTGTGGTATAAAATCGATTTCGATCTACTTTGTTTAAATTGAATACGCGTTGATAATATTTAGCTTTCTCTAAAGCAGGCTGTATCGTTGTGTCGGTCTGAACCTGTCTTGAAAGGTACTCATCTACCTGCATCAATTGCCATACCGTTTTTTGCATGGTTGCGATAGGTAAAAGCAATTCTTTTTCTGATTGCTTAGAAGCACATGCAGCAAGAAATAAAACCCCTATAATGATTATTTTTTTCATTCAAAATATGCTTTATACTTATTGATGTTTGCAATATCAATTGCCGACAGTGTAGTCATCAATTGTTTTTTTGTGGCCCTATCTGCATCTGAAAACAACCCGACTAATTCAGCAACTCTTCCCTGCATAAAAATAGATATGGCCATGGAATTAACATTTTCCTCATTTAATTCTTGTAAACTCATTAATGCATTGATGATAGCAACTTTAGCTTGCTCAGGCTGTTCTACCAATTGATCTATTCCTTTTCTATAATAGTTGAAGCTGATTTCATGCAACTTATCGTAACCACTTTTAGTTAGATTATCGATTAAAATAAATCGATTGCGTTGGCCGTCATAAGATTTCCATCCACTAATTCCAGATCCATCAGGCGCATTGTACACTATATTTAAAGCTTTACTAAAATAAGGAGCTCCTCCATTTTTTGAAAAAGAGTCATAATCCAATCCTAAAATAATATAGACATAATAGGCCAATGTAGCTGTTAAATTTGCTTCTAATGCATCGGTTCTAGCTACGTTGTTCTCGTTGAATTCAATAGGCTGACCTAACTGATATTTAAACGTAAAATTAGCGTCTTGCATATTCAATAAAGGCGTAGTATAATTGGCGCGATAAACCGGTCGGTTGGCCACAATACTTAATTTAGCATTGTATACACCAGGCGACACCACAGACTCAATAGTGATATAAAAACTGCAATCTATTTTCTCTTCTTGTGTAAATAGATCTGAAGTCCATTTACGTTGGTTGATAAAATCTTTTAATTGTGTTTGAAGTTGAACAAATATTTTAGGATCCACTTGATTGTCCACCTTATTGGTTTGTAAGCTTACAACAGCTGCAAGCTCTTGTCCTTTCAAATTTTGAAAGGCAAAAAAACAACATAAAATGAATACCACTTTTCTTAAAAACATGCCTATTTGTTTTATACCCTAAAATACAAAAACGTCCCGAAACTTCGGGACGTTTTATATCATTACTTAATCGAGATTAACGGAATAAATCTGCTTCCTCGTTCTTACGATGATAAATTTTGTCATCAATGAATT